>ENA-OQIG01000049-OQIG01000049.1-human-gut-metagenome-genome-assembly--contig:-NODE-49-length-66496-cov-3.209857_pt1 | contig 66496 bp, 76 predicted proteins | sample MGYA00242576_ERZ504741 | MGnify/ENA primary metagenome ERZ504741 (study PRJEB26092, sample SAMD00036436) | human gut metagenome | host: Homo sapiens | study: EMG produced TPA metagenomics assembly of... | reverse complement strand
AAAAAATTATTTTATCAACTTACTTTGACTTATTTAAATCAACATGGATAGCAGCTGCTACTGATAGTAACATCTCTATTGAATTACATAATTTAGAAGAAAATAATTTAACATCAATTAAAGCTCATGAGGTAGACCTGGACACTATTTTCAATAATCTCTTAACTAACGCTTTTTATTCAATAAAAGAAAAGAAAGATAAAGTCAACAGAAGATTAGACATAAAATGCGTAGTAGAAGATGATTTAGTACATATAATTTTTCAAGATACAGGTCTAGGACTTGCAGAAGAATACAAACATAATCCTGAAGAAATTTTTAATTCATTTGAATCTTCCAAAAAAGATAGATTAGGAAAGCAAATTGGTACTGGATTAGGTTTATATATCGTTAAATCTATTATTAGTGAATATAACAATTCTGCTATAAGAATTGTTAGAGATATAGAAGATGGTTTTGCCATTCAAATAACATTTAAAAAAGCAGATTAAAAATTATGAGCAAAAAATATAGAATAGGGTATTTAGATGAAGATGAAGGCTATCAAGCCAAATTTTATCAAGCTTTTAAAAATGAATTTGATATTAAAATTCTGCCCATAGAAAATATTAATAATGTCTATGACGTTTTACGTTTCATTAATGATGAAGAACTAGATGCATTAGTCGTAGATTATCGTTTAGCTGACTCTGGACAACTAACATTTAATGGAGATAGCGTAGTTGACCTTATCAATTCACAAAAAAAATACTTTCCATTAGTCATGCTGACCTCCTATGCACAGGACGCCATAGCACACATGGAAGACGTATATATTGTTAAAGACAAAGAGGAAATTGAAAGTTCGGCCAATCTTTTTTTAAAGCAGCTAGAAACTGCCATAGATAGATATCAAACAAAAATCATAACAGCCGAAAATAAAATAAAAGAGCTAAGTGAAAAAAAAGTTTTATCTATTCAAGAAGAAGAAGAATTACTGCGTTTACATATTTTCATGAATGAAGTCGATCCGGAAGCTAATCAACTACCAGCAAGTTTATTAACGTCAAGCGCTATCAACAATATCTCTGACTTAGTAAAGGAATCCAAAGAACTACTATCTATTCTCAAAAAGAACAAGGAATGAAATTTAGAGAAACAACACCTAAAAGACAAAATATAACAAAAGAGGTATCCGACTATCATGAACATAAAATTAATCTCCAGAAAGATTTTCGTGGGCATTGTGGATATTGCAACGATAGAGATTGGCCTAGAAGAGAGTTCTTTGAAATAGACCATTTTGTACCTAAAGTAATGTTGACTACTATCAAAGATACTGATTATTCCAATCTTGTTTATTCTTGTCGTTCATGCAATAATGCGAAAAGAAAAAAATGGCCAACAGGAAAAGAACACATACATAATGATGGGAATCAAGGTTGGATAGATCCGTGTTGTGACGAATATGATAAACAATTTGAACGAGAAGAAAATGGCAAGATTATACCTGTTACACCCCTAGGCAAATGGATGTATGATGAGCTTAAACTTCATAAAAGACAGCATCAAATATTGTGGAACATAGAACAATTAGATGAAACGTTAAAAGCTCTAAAACCATTCATCGACTTTCCTGAATCTTTAGATTCCTCAATTTGTATCAGAATAATTAAAATATATAACTCTCAACATAAACTGTTAGAAGAATTATACAAGATATGAATAGTAAGAAAAAAACAGGCTCATACTATACGCCATTAGATTTAGCAGATTTTATTGTTCAACATTTAAAACCATCTTTGAATGATACTAATTCTATACTTGAACCAAGTGTAGGTGACGGTGCGTTCATTAAAACTATAATTGCAAACAATATTCCAGTAAATCAATCTCAATAGTTGATATTAACGATGAGCATTTTAAAAATATTCAAAGTATAATCCCTCAAGAAATTAACATAAATACGTACAAAGAAGACTTCTTAGAATACAATAATGAGAACAAATTATTTTCATTAATTATAGGAAATCCTCCTTATATAAAAAAAGAATCTATTGCAAAAGGCCCAAATAGACTCATGCAAATCTATTCTGACAGCAGCGGGGCTTAAATCTTCCGCAAAAAATATATGGACAGCTTTCTTTATAAAAAGTATATCATTGCTGGATAAAAATGGAATACTTGCTATGGTTCTACCTGCTGAATTACTACAAGTAAGTTTTGCAGAAGAGCTGCGTCATTATATTCTTAACAAATTTCAAAGAATAGAAATTATTACATTTGACAATTTGTTATTTGAATGCAAAGGGCAAAATACAATCATATTTATCGGATATAAAGAGTCAAAAAACAACGGCGTCTATTTTTCAAATATAGAGAACTTATCCGACAAAAAATTAACACTTAATCAGAACAATTATATCACACATAGTCCTTTTAAATGGAGTCACCATTATCTAGATACTGAAGACTTACAGTTTATTGAATTATTATGTAAAAAGATTAAGCTCATTGGAGATTATTGTGAAACTAAACCCGGTATTGTATCAGCCGCCAATAGCTATTTTATAATAAATGAAGAGACTGAAAATAAATTTCATCTACATAAATATACTCTCCCTATTCTACAAAGAGGACTATTCGTAAATGATGATATTATATATACCAAAGAGGCATATGCTAAACTGATAAAAGAGGGAAAGCCATCTAAAATATTATGCTTCACAGAAGATAATACTAAAAACATCAATTCTCATGTACAATCATATTTAAATATTGGTTCGCAAATGGACTTTGTTAATGGTTGGAAATGTAGTAAAAGAAAAATCTGGTATATAATACCCAATATATCAACTATTCCAGACGCCTTCTTTTTTAAAAGATGCCATCAATACCCTAAACTATTGATAAATGAAGCGCAAGTTTATGTTACAGATTCTGCTTATAAAATTTGCATGAAGACAGGATTCGATTTATCCAGTTTTATATATTCATTTTATAATACTTTGACTATTGTATGTTCTGAATTATTCGGAAGATATTATGGTGGCGGTGTTCTTGAACTTATACCAAGCGAGTTTAAGCGTCTACCTATTCCATATGTAGCCATTAACGAAAAAATATTTCAACAATTCTACAATAGGGCAAAAAAGGCAGCAAACATAACAGAAATATTACAAGAAAATGATAATTATATATTGAAAGATAATTTAAAATTAACAGAAGAACAAATCATTAGATTACAAAAAATCAGAACTCAATTATATAACAAAAGACTAAAATTATAATTTAAAAGGTAAGCTCCCGATAAAGTACCCCGTATAAAATATAGAATCACTATATAAATCTAATAAGTTTATAGCGATTCTCTGTTTATACAGAACTAGAAGGGGCTTACATTACAACTGTCTCAAATCAAACGCATAACTATAATCAATCAAGCTATGCTGTTTTTCATTTTGGCGCCACGCTTCTTCAGCATGACTCATTTCTGAAATTTCATTAGCCTTACTCTTCTCAAAATGAACTAATACACATTGTAAAACCTCTAATTCTTCAACTGTAAATAAAGACTGTTCAAATTGCTCAACAGTTGTAATCATACTTCCAGAATAACCATTTCCCAAATTTATGATTTCCTTTTTTAATCCGTCCAAGTTCTCATATATAGTACTATAACGCACAGGAACAGGTCCATAACTTATAGCTTGGTATTGTAACCCGCTAATACCTTTACCATATTTCTTATAGGAAAGAAAATCCGAATAAAATAATAATTTATTTAGCTTTGTTTCAAAAACTCCTTGTAATGCAGATGCAAAAAAGACAATAATCTGCTTAACCTTCTCGGGAATGACAGAAGCATACCCATTCATACTTGAACGTAAAGACAAATGGTTGTGAAATATAAATTCATTTATTTTATTCTCAAAACAGGAATTATTTAATAACAGTTCCTTTACCCTTTTTTCAATTTTAAGTATCTCATCATTGGGAAACTGATTTTGAGCAAGTTTCAGAATTTCCAAAAAGAAATGAGGATCTTTCAAAGCTGAAATCATTTTCCCATTAGACACACTAGGCATCTCTCCTTCTTCGTATTTTCTATATTGGTTATCGCCAAAACCTAAAAGTTTAGACATTCGAAGTGCAGATATACCATATAATTCCCGGACTCTTTTTATTTCATCCGGAAATGGTATCGCATATTTCTGACGATACAAATTATAAACTTGATTCATATTCAGTTGATCAAGTTCAGTTGTAGTAAACTCTTCATTTGTATCCTTACATCTATAAAAATGATATACTATCTCAAAATTGTCTTTTCGAAATTCAAATGATTGCTTCTCATGACACAATGCAGCGTCACCACCTGTAAACGGACTTTTCATAACTTCTACTTTTTATTTTTGAAAGGATGTTCTATTTTTCTCTCTGCCAAATGAAAGGAGACACAGATTGGAGAATTTGCTCCAGTACCTTTACTTATTTTGATATAAACCTCCTTTTTATCTACGGACTTGCCAAACTCCCAAAGTTCTCCCATATAATTCAACTTATCTTCCGTAGGACCTTTATAATAGTCCTCAACTGTCAAAGACATTATTATCTTTTCACGCATAATTGCCGAAATCTCCAAATCAAGCAAAGCTTGCATATTCTTCTTTCTATCTATGCGAAAGATAATCCCGAAAACCCTAGCCTTATCTTTAAATTCTTTCAAGAATTTATCGACTGTTTCTATATCCATATCTAAAATATCTTTATGCAAAGATATGAATAATGTAGTATACCACACAACAAACATTCAACTTTAAAGTTGAAAAAGAACTATTAAAAGACTATATATTCAAGATATATTGATATTAGTCCGAAAAATTCAACTCGAATCTATTTTCCTACCTTTACAAAATTAAACATCATAAGAATTATAAAGATATGACGATTCCATACTAAACTCGAAATATTTTCACTACATTCACAGCATGAAATGCAGAATTATACTCGAACTATTAGTAATTCTCTTTTTTACAGGATGTTATAACAGAGAACAGATTTCCCGGCTTGATGAGGCGGAAGCACTGTTACAAAATAAGCCGGATAGTGCCTTAACAATATTACAACAACTCAAATCGGAAGGCGGCCAGGCTGAACAGGCCAGGTATGCGTTGCTTTATTCAGAGGCTTTAGACAAAAATCACATCAAAGTAACCAATGATTCGCTCATTCGCCAGGCTTGGAGCCATTATAAACATCATCCCAAAGATTTACGCCGCCAATGCAAAACTCTCTATTATTGGGGACGGGTTAAACTGCGCGCAGGAGACAAACCGGGAGCGTTACGTCTTTTCCTAGAAATTGAAGAGAAACTGAAAGATACCAATGAGCCTTATTATGCAGGGCTTTTATACAGTCAAATCGGTGAAGTGTATTATGACCAAATGAACTATAGCCGGGCTTATCATTATTTTCGTGAAGCTCGCAATAACTTCCGGCAGACTGATAACACTCGTGAAGAAACAGAGGCAACTCTCGATATGGCAGCCGCAACTTTCAATTCAAAAGATATGGAGAAAGCCATGCGACTCTATTCTGCCGCACTCGATTTGGCTGATGAGCACAAGTACAATAAGTTAGCCAAAGCCAGTCTCACCAATCTTGCTTCTCTCTATGTGGTGTCAGGCAAGAAACAAATTCCTCATGACCTACTGCAACGCATCGAACTCTCTGCCCGGCAAGATACGTTATACGGATACCATACATTAGTAGATGTGAATCTACTAAAAAACCGTATAGACAGCGCACGCTACTATCTGGCACTTGCAGAAACACATTCCACCGATATACGTGACATGGCAGACCTGCAATACACCGCTTATCGGATTGAAGCGCAGGCCAGAAACTTCGAGAAAGCGACAGAGAAGATACACCATTATATCTATCTGACTGACTCGCTGACACGTTCAAATATGCAATTCTCCGCCGGTATGGTGGAACGTGACTATTTCAAGGAACGCTCCAAATTTGCCGAATACCGGATGAAGAACCGTACTACCTGGGAGATTACCATAGCAAGCGTAATTTTTCTAATAATAGGGGTAGCATACTACATCATCCGTCAACGTCTGCGCCTGCAACGCGAACGTACCGACCGCTACCTGCTATTGGCGGAAGAAGCCAACGCCCAATACAAAACCCTGACAGAACATATGGAAGGACAGCGCAATGCAGAAAGCCATTTAAAAGGTTTGATAGCTTCACGATTCGACATCATTGACAAACTGGGAAAGACTTACTATGAACGTGAGAATACCGCATCGCAACAAGCAGCCATGTTCCACGAAGTGAAACAGATTATCACCGATTTTGCAGAGAACAATGCAATGTTGCAAGAACTGGAACTTATCGTAAATACCTGCATGATAATGCAATGGAGAAGTTGCGGAATGAATTTTCGTCAATGAAAGAAGCTGACATACGACTGCTTTGTTATATTTTTGTAGGTTTCTCTCCACAAGTAATCAGTTTGTTTATGAAAGATACGGTAGCTAATGTATATGCTCGCAAGTCACGGCTCAAATCACGTATCAAATCGGCAGAAACGGCCAATAAAGAGTTGTTTTTAGCACTTTTCGGATAGGTGTTAGACCTGTGTTAGAAATCTTAGAATACATCTTTCATAATCCATTGAATATCAATATACTTTAAATCAAAGTGTTAGATTTGCGAGATTGCATCACGACCCGAATTTGATGCAATCTTATTACTTTTGCATTCGAAAAATTAGAAAAAAGAAAAGATTATGAAGAAGATTGTTATTCTATTAAGCGCCATGCTTTTCATGGTAGCATGCGAAAAAGGAAACGAAGAAATGAAAGAAGCAAAGTAGTGGTATCCGTTTATGATGAGAATGGAAAAATTGCAACGGGCGTTCCCGTAAAAATGTATAATGAAAAGGATTATAAGGTTTTTGAAAAAGATAATTTAACTTTGCCAACTGCAATCATACAGACAAATGAAAGTGGTATGGCCACCTTTGTACTGCCACGAGAGGAATGGTTTGCAACGCAGTCGCAACGGTTCCTGACATTCGTGGTACAAGAAGGGGGCGGCCCTAACAACTATCAGATATGGTCTTCCGGCAAAACCGTAGAAGCCGGAAAAGCCGTAAAAGTAGAAATACGTTTAACCCAATTCCCTAACTAAGCCTTTATCACATGAAGCAAACTAGACTTTATATAATTACAGCACTTTGCCTGCAAATGTTTTTGGGAACAATATTACTAAGTTGCAGCACCGAAAATGACAAATACAGGAAAGATTCACCTTCGGCAGCAAATCCTGTTGAACCATAGGGGCTTCACTTGAAGATTTCTCCATAGAACAATTGCCCGCAAAAACAATTTATGCATTAGGAGAGAATATAGACTTAACCGGCCTTAACGTGACAGGCAAGTATGATGACGGGAAACAACGCCCCGTAAAGGTTACCCCGGAACAGATCAGCGGTTTCTCTTCATCCACGCCTGTCGAAAAACAAGAAGTAACCATCACACTGGAAGGAAAACAGAAAAGCTTTTCTGTTCAGGTTTCACCCGTCCGTATAGAAAACGGAGTATTGACGGAAATATTGAAAGGATACAATGAAATCATACTTCCCAATAGCGTGAGATCAATCCCGAAAGCTGCCTTCAGCAACAGCCAAACAGCAAAGGTAGTACTCAATGAAGGACTAAAATCGATTGGAGATATGGCTTTCTTCAATTCGGCCATTCAGGAAATAGTATTTCCATCAAGCCTGGAACAGATGGAGGAAAACATTTTCTACTATTGCCGGAATTTGAAAAAAGCAGATTTAAGCCAAACGAAACTCACCAAACTTCCCGCCAGCACTTTTGTATATGCGGGCGTTGAAGAAGTGCTGCTGCCTGCGACACTGAAAGAAATCGGAGCACAGGCATTCCTTAAGACATCTCAACTGAAAACGATTGAGATTCCGGAAAATGTAAAAACAATCGGATTGGAAGCATTCCGGGAAGTAGCGTTACAACCGTGAAGTTACCGAACGGCGTTACAACCATGGCGCAAAGAGCCTTTTATTACTGCCCGGAATTGGCGGAAGTGACCACCTACGGGAGTACTTTCAATGATGACCCCGAAGCTATGATCCACCCCTATTGTCTTGAAGGATGTCCGAAATTGGCTCGCTTCGAAATACCTGAAAGTATTCGGATATTGGGACAGGGATTACTGGGTGGTAATAGGAAAGTGACCCAATTAACCATTCCGGCAAACGTCACACAGATTAATTTTTCGGCTTTCAATAATACAGGTATTAAAGAAGTAAAGGTAGAAGGGACAACACCTCCGCAGGTATTTGAAAAAGTATGGTACGGATTTCCGGATGATATTACCGTCATTCGTGTTCCTGCCGAATCTGTGGAAAAATATAAGAACGCAAATGGTTGGAGGGATTTCACAAACAAGATAACAACGTTCTAACAGTTCTCCAGTTTTTCGATTATAATCGAATAAGTTGGTTTAATATCGACTTTTCCGGTTATAATCGAAATAACTTAAGAAAACACTATATTTTCGATAATAGCCGGAAAAATCAGTACTATTAGTTTATCTATTTAAATCTCCCCATTCACCCCCAAGCCGAACAGAGCAAAATCGCCCAGACAAGGATCATCCGGAAAGACTGTAGCCAATGCTGCCGTTATCTGACGGGCATTTTTCAAAGAAAAAGTTTCCGTATCCGTCAACTTGAAATAATGTGCTACCCGGCATACATGTGTATCTAAAGGAACAATCAAATCTCTGCGATCAAAACTTTCCCAAATCCCCAAATCGACCTCCGAATCCCGACGAATCATCCAACGCAAAAACATATTCAGTTTCTTTTGAGGACTTTTGGCAGAGACTTCAAGAAATGCACATAACTTTTCCATTGGTATTCCGGGATATAACATCAAAGCTTCCTCCAGACTTTCAAACTGTGTATAAGCTGTATACAATCGCCGAAAGTATCCATAAAAATCAGCATACGACAACATCCGATAAAAGCTATTGGTCGCTCCCGAAGGAAAATCCTTCTCCCACTGGCGGGACAATACATACTGATAAGGCGAATCTCCCATTAGCCCGTGCAATTCGTCCGCTTTCTTCAAGATCTGTTTGCGATTGCCAAAACTCATAATCGCCGTCAGCAAACCGCTGACTTCGATATCCTGTTTCAGCGTATAACGATGGGGAAACTGCACCGGATCGCTTTGTATAAAGTCTGCGCGATGATACATCTCCGCACACATTAAAAGTTTATTCTTTATATCTTCAGTCATTTCGAGAAAGTATCAAGTATTGAAAGTACAAAAATACATATTCTAGTTGGATTTCCTCTTTAAGTAAATGACGGATTGTATCCCTAATAAAATAACAAACAAATATTCTGCCGTCATATACACAGTCAGAGAAGCATGAAAACATTCACTTAACAGATACAGATAAATCAAATATACAAGAATGGTGATTAACTGGAAGATAAAGGCGAGCTTCGTCTTTCCTGTACCGGTAACAGCATTGATATAAACATATCCGGGCAGTGCAAAAGCATAATTCAACAGCATAACTATAAAAGGATAGAAAGCTAGTCTCACCAGATTATCGTTATTCGTATAAAATCCGATAACCCATTGGTTACCCCAAAGAGCCATAACTATCAATGGCCCCCCCACGGCATAACCCAACCTAAGAACTTTATGGCAAACGGGAAAAAGTTCCTTCCCCTGCCCCGCCCCAATTAGATTGCTGACTAATGAACCAGTAGTGGATGCAAAAGAGTTGACAATCACAAAAAAGACGGTAGAAACACTACGAGTAATATTGGAAATAGCAAGCTCTGTCCTTCCCAGATGCTCGATAGCAACGAAGAACAGAAACCAGGGAGCAACGCTGACAAAAGAGTGAAGCATACTCCATACAGATATCCTCAACAACTTTATTAACACTTTCCCATCATAAACGACCTTCAGCCCATATTTCACTTTATCTACCCTCACCCACATATATAATAGGAGTACGATAAAAGCTCCGAACTCTGCCAAAGAAGAAGCCATCGCCGCCCCGGATATACCCAGATTCAGTTTGAATATCAGCAGATAGTTAAAAGGAATATTGATACAGATAGCCATGATAGCTGCCACGGACAATGCTTTGGTCGTTGTTATCCCTACCAGAAAAGACCGGAAAGCTAAAAAAGGAAATGAGAATAACAAACTGAAGCTACGCCAATCCAGATAATGAATCACTGCCTGATAAATTTCATCCGAAGTTATCAACCGGCACAGGATCAAGGGAGAAGCCAAATGGAGCAATAGGCAAAGAATGACTGCCATCCCCGACAGGAAATATACTCCCTGAAAAAATGTACGTCCCGTCTCTTTATAATGTTGTTCCCCATTTCTCCGGGCAATCATCACCTGCAGCCCGATGCTAAATCCGAAGCCCAGCATATAAACAGCTAAATAATAGATTCCGGCAAGCGCAGAAGCTCCCAGTTCGACTTCTCCCACATGCCCCAGGAAAATAGCGTCGGTAATATTGATTAATTGTTCCATCAGAATGCTCATCATCACAGGAAAGTTGATGAGCCATATTTGCTTATATGTATAATTCATTGCTCAACTTAAAAATAACACGATACGGTATACCACATCATAGCAGCACACAGTTCCGTAAATTTATAAAAATGGATATAAAACTCTTTGGCAGGCGAGTAGTTGCCTGTCGGATAGCTGAATAGCCCTGTTAGAAATGATGCTATTCGTTGAGCGTAGCTATATGCAGAGTTTCATAAATGGATGAATATTGCTGGTTTATCAATCAATTACGCAACAAAGATAAGAAATCTTATTTTCATATCCCAATGTGGTATGGTATTAGCAGATTACTTATAGTAAAGAGATGTATTAAAAACATTGATTGCAACATTAACAGATTGATTTATACAGATATACCATATTCTAAAGCTAAGGAATGATTCTTAAATATCTTTCTCTTTTGAAAAAAGGCATATCATTTTGAAAAGAGTAGTAACCAATAAATAACCAGATAACAATGAAAGTTTGTAAATTCGAGAAAATTAAAGATGAGGATGAAATGAAGCAAGTAATCAATTGTATTCAGAAAGAACATCCTTATGTAGCTGTAGTCCCTATATTGGCACAATTACAGGAGTGGTTACAGGCTATTTCCATCAGTTGGTTTCACGAAGAAGATGAAGCTTCTCATGCCACAGTCAATGCCATCGAAACATATTGCTGTGCCCTTGCCAATCATCTCATTACAGATTCGCACCTAAATCAGGAAATTAAAAACCGGATTCTGGAATGCATAAAGAAAATACATATACTTGTAGAAGACAAAGCAGATTTACTGATTGATAAAATGATAAAAGCGGAAGTATACGGATTATCCAGTGATTTATTCACTTATTGCTTACGTCAACAGGGTCTTCGTGCCCAAACATTAGATACCGGCAAACTTATACAGATCAACCTGGAAAGAAAGCCGGATATCCCATATATTCAGGAATCTATCCAACAATACATTGACGAGAACCGGAATGTAGATATTTTTATCGCCCCACTTTCCATTTGCAGAAATGTGTATGGTGAAATAGACTTCATGAGCGAACAACGCAATGATTACTATGCAACAGTGCTTGCCACCCTATTCAAAGCGGACGAAATACTGTTATCCACCCCTATCAATCATATCTAGCAAACCGGAATTGCCTGCGAGAACAACATTCACTAACCTACATAGAAGCCGAACAACTGATTAACAGCGGAGTACACCTGCTCTACGCAGATTGTATAACCCTTGCGGCACGCTCCAATATAGTTATCCGCCTAACCGATACACACGATCTGTCAACAGAACGACTCTATATATCTTCCCATGACACAGGCAACAGTGTCAAGGCCATCCTCTCACAGGATTCGGCTACTTTTGTGCGTTTTACCTCATTGAATGTATTGCCCGGATATTTGTTTATGGGTAAGATATTGGAAGTTATCAACAAATATCAAATCAATGTCATCTCAATGGCCTCATCCAATGTATCCATCTCGATGATGCTGACAGCCAGCCGGGACACCCTGCGAATCATTCAAAGGGAACTACACAAATATGCCGAAATGGTTATGGACGAAAATATGTCTGTAATACATATCATCGGCTCCCTTCATTGGGAACGCACACAAGTAGAAAGCCATATTATGGATACTATCAAAGATATCCCCGTATCTCTCATTTCTTATGGAGGAAGCGATCATTGTTTCACACTATCTGTACATACCACAGATAAAAACAGACTGATTGGTTCGCTATCCAGACAATTTTTCGAGAGTCAGTGCGCAGCCTGATTCAAAGCCGGATAAAAAGAGACATCTGAAAGCCAAAATAAAAAAAAATAAAGAGAATGAAAATAGCTATTATAGGAGCCGGACACATAGGGAGTGTAATCGTCACTTGTCTGGCGCAAGGACATCTTTACAATGAGAAAGACATTATTGTCTCCAATCCAAATATCGATAAACTGGAGAGACTGCAAGAACATTTCCCTGCAATACACATAACGACCGATAACCAACAAGCCATATCGGAAGCTGAAGTAATCGTCCTCGCCATCAATCCCTGGAAAGTAGATGAAGTATTGTCCCCTCTACGTTTCTCGCGTACACAAATCCTCGTATCTCTTGTGTCCGGAGTATGTATCTCCCACTTGGCTCATTTAACAGAAGCGAGATGCCTATCTTTCGGGCAGTTCCCAATATGGCCATTACAGAACGTTTCAGCCTCACTTTGATAGCTTCCCGCGGAACCGATAAAGAATATCAGCAATTAATAAAACAGATATTTGAAGAAGGAGGAAAATGCCTGTTCCTGCAAGAGAAACAACTAGATACCACTTCCGCATTAACCTCCAGCGGAATAGCTTTCGCCTTAAAATATATGCAAACGGTTATGCAGGCAGGGATTGAGCTAGGAATTCCCGGCAAGGATGCCATGCAAATGGCAGCGTATAGCATGGAAGGAGCGACAGAACTGATTCTGAATCATAACACTCATCCATTGCTGGAAATAGAGAAAGTAACCACTCCGGGCGGAACCACTATAAAAGGATTGAACGAACTGGAGCACAAAGGCTTCACTTCTTCTATTATTCAAGCCATCAAAAGCAGTGCCACAACTTTGATTGACAAAGAGGAAGAAGATGCAAAAAATTTCCGATAGTCTTATGGTATGGTTTCTCAAGTCCTTTTTGCCTATTTTGAAATGCTATATATCCCAAAGCCAGCATAAAAGGACTTAAGAAAATGTATGCTTAGATTTTATATTCCTCTATCTTCCGGTACAGGGTGGTAAGTCCGATTTTCAACAAACGGGCAGCTTCCGTTTTATTCCCTTTTGTATATTCCAACACACGTGCAATATGTCTGCGTTCCATTGCGGCCAACTCAAAACTGCCTACACTATCATCCGAACATTCATAATGAGTGTTCTGGATTTCCAAAGGAAGGTCGCAGATATCCAGCCGTCCACCTTCGCAAACAATCAGGCTACGCTCAATCACATTTCTCAACTCACGGATGTTCCCTTTCCATGGCTGTTGTTCCAGCGCTTCCAGAAAAGCAGGAGTCATCTCATTGATGGCATACGAAAGTTTTTCGGAGAAACTTTTGGCAAAAGCAGTTGCAAGAATTCTGATATCACCGGTACGTTCACGAAGCGAAGGAAGATGCACCTGAAAAACCGAAAGACGATAAAACAAGTCCTCACGGAAATGCCCGGCTTTGATCTCCTCCTGCAAATTCCGGTTGGTAGCAGCGATGATACGCACATTGACTCTTGTCGGCTTGGTATCACCGATCTTTATATATTCTCCTGTTTCAAGGATACGCAGTAACTTTGCCTGCAATTCGAAAGCCATCTCTCCGATTTCATCCAGAAAGATCGTTCCGTTATTGGCCTCTTCAAAAAGCCCTTTCTTATCTTTCAACGCACCGGTAAACGAACCTGCCTTATGTCCGAACATCTCGCTTTCGAGCAGTTCTTTGCTGAAAGACGAACAGTTGACCGCCACAAAATTCTGTTTGCTCCGCTTGCTGTTATAATGTATAGCCTGCGCAAAGACCTCCTTTCCTGTTCCGGTTTCTCCCGTCAGCAATACGGGAACATCTGTCACAGACACCTTCTGCGCCAAAGACACCGACTCTTTCAGCACTTTTGACTCCCCCAGGATAGAATCGAACGAGTACATTTGCCCGACCTTCTTTTCCAGTTTTTCGAGACGGACATTCATTTTTGCTTTCTCTACGGCACGACTAATGAGAGGGATAATCTTGTTATTATCATCTCCTTTCGTTATATAATCAAACGCACCGTTTTTAATAGCCTGCACCCCGTCGGGAATATTGCCGTGAGCAGTAAGAAGAATCACTTCTACATTGGGAGCTATTTTTTTGATGTTCAACACCAGATCCACTCCGTTTCCATCAGGAAGAAAAACATCACATAAAGCTACGTCGGGCGATTGAATTTCCAGTTGTTTGATGGCAGTTTTGCAATCACCTGCCTGACACACTTCATAGCCCTCAAGTTCCAGCATACGAGCTAAAAGGCTGCGAATCTGACTTCATCGTCAATAATAAGAATTTTATTCATACAAATTGTCTACATTAATATAGAAGAATGAAAAACAGGGTGCGCAAATATAGTTTTTTTATCTGAATCCATGAACATTTCTTCGCCCCTGTTTGTTATTTCCACAGGAAACTATTTACACTATAAACAGATGAAAATAATTATTATTGGGGGAGTTGCAGGAGGAGCCACCACTGCTGCCCGAATCAGACGAGTAGATGAAACAGCAGAAATTATCCTTTTGGAAAAAGGAAAGTATATATCATACGCCAATTGCGGCCTTCCTTATTATATAGGAGGAGTGATAGAGGAACGGGATAAATTGTTCGTGCAAACGCCCGAAGCCTTCTCTACACGCTTCCGTGTAGATGTACGTACAGAAAACGAAGCGATTTTTATTGACCGGAAAAGAAAGACAGTGACCATCCGGCAAAGCAGTGAAGACACTTATGAGGAGAGCTACGATAAATTAGTCATCTCCACCGGAGCTTCCCCGGTGCGTCCTCCTCTTCCGGGAATCGACCTTAGCGGAATCTTCACGTTAAGGAATGTCACCGACACGGATCGGATCAAAGAATATATCAAGAGCCACGCTCCGCGAAAAGCCGTTATCGTAGGAGCCGGATTTATCGGTCTGGAAATGGCGGAAAACTTACATACACAGGGAGCGAAAGTGTCGATTGTGGAAATGGGCAATCAAGTGATGGCTCCTATCGACTTCTCGATGGCATCGCTCGTCCACCAGCACTTGATGGATAAAGGAGTCAATCTTTATCTGGAACAAGCTGTCGCCTCTTTTAGCCGGGAGGGAAAAGGATTGAAAGTAACGTTCAAAAATGGTCAGTCCATTTCTGCCGATATCGTTATCCTGTCAATCGGAGTACGCCCGGAAACCAGTCTGGCACGAGCTGCCGAACTGACTATCGGCCTGCAGGAGGTATTGCCGTGAATGATTACCTGCAAACGTCTGATGAATCGATTTATGCCATCGGTGACGCAATCGAGTTCCGCCATCCGATCACCGGAAAACCCTGGCTCAACTATCTTGCCGGACCTGCCAACCGTCAGGGACGCATCGTTGCAGACAACGTTCTCGGGGCAAAAATACCTTACGAGGGTTCTATCGGCACTTCAATCGCAAAAGTTTTCGACATGACCGTTGCTTCAACCGGTTTACCCGGCAAGCGCCTGCGCCAGGAAGAGATAGATTATATGTCATCTACCATCCATCCCGCCTCTCATGCCGGCTACTATCCGGATGCCATGCCGATGAGTATCAAAATCACTTTCGACAAAAAGACGGGAAGATTGTACGGCGGGCAAATCGTCGGTTACGACGGAGTGGACAAACGGATTGACGAACTCGCGCTTGTCATCAAACACGAGGGAACGATCTACGACCTGATGAAAGTGGAACAAGCGTATGCTCCTCCGTTCTCTTCGGCCAAAGATCCGGTAGCACTGGCAGGATATGTAGCGGAAGACATCATTACCGGCAAAACCAATCCAGTATATTGGAGAGAGTTGCGGGACATTGAAATGGAAAATAAGTTCCTCCTGGATGTCCGCACCCCGGACGAATATTCTTTAGGCAGCCTACCGGGTGCGTGAATATTCCGCTGGATGAGCTTCGTGACCGGCTGGCCGAACTGCCGAAAGATAAAATGATTTATACCTTCTGCGCTGTCGGACTACGGGGCTATCTTGCCTACCGGATATTGACTCAACATGGATTTGACAAGGTGCGTAATCTCTCGGGAGGACTGAAGACTTATCGAGCCGCCACTGCTCCGATTATCATACGCGAAGAAAATGGAAATGAAATAGACGAATCACCCGAACAACAGGGAGGTAGTCCCCAAGTTGGGCAACCTGCGGTTGCTAAGGTTTCGGATACCACGGTTACTGCCGCTGCTGCCGTCACCGCCGATCCCCTTGCAAACCCCGCTAAAACAGTTCGGGTAGACGCCTGCGGATTACAATGTCCCGGCCCGATTTTGAAAATGAAAAAAACAATGGATACACTGGCTTCAGGCGAACGGGTGGAAATCACCTCAACCGATCCGGGATTTCCGCGTGACGCGCCGCATGGTGCAGTTCAACGGGCAATCAACTGATTTCGAAAGACAGCTCCGGAGGAAAATCTGTTGTTGTCATAGAAAAAGGAGAACCAAAATCGTGCAATATTGTTACTTCATGTGAGGGCAAAGGAAAAACCTTTATCATGTTTAGTGATGATTTGGATAAAGCTTTGGCCACTTTTGTACTAGCAAACGGCGCAGCAGCTACGGGGCAGAAAGTCACCATCTTCTTTACGTTCTGGGGACTGAACGTCATCAAGAAGTTGCACAAACCGGAAACCGAAAAGGATATTTTCGGAAAAATGTTTGGCATGATGCTGCCTTCCAGCTCCAAAAAGCTGAAACTTTCTAAGATGAGTATGGGCGGAATAGGCGGAAAAATGATGCGGTATATCATGAACAAAAAAGGGATTGATTCACTGGAATCCCTGCGCCAGCAAGCGCTGGAAAACGGTGTGGAATTTATTGCTTGCCAGATGTCAATGGACGTGATGGGAGTCAAACAAGAAGAACTCCTGGACGAGGTGACCATTGGCGGCGTAGCAACGTATATGGAACGGGCGGATAACGCAAACGTTAATCTATTTATTTAAAAAATGAACAAATGAAATATTTAAATAAGGTATGAAAACAATATGTGCAATGCGTGATGTATTCAAAGCAATGGGAAACTTTGAAACAGCATTTGAAAAAATGTACCAGATAACGCTTAATGAAGCAATGATATTGTGTGCCCTTAAAGAGGCTTCGGACAAAGTGACGGCTACCAACCTGTCTAAACAAACCGAACTAAGCCCCTCACACACATCCAAAATGCTGCGGATACTGGAAGAAAAAGGACTAATCGTCCGATCACTCGGAAGTGAAGACCGGAGACAGATGTATTTCCATCTGACTCAATTGGGTAAACAACGGGTAACTGAACTGGAACTTGATAAGGTAGAAATACCGGATCTACTAAAACCTCTGTTTTAATAAACGGATTTTTCAAATAAATATCTGTAAATAATAAACGGTGAGCAAACTCCCTGATAATAGGGCAGAGCGCTCACCGTTTTTCTTTCCGCCGGGCCAAAGAAATATGTTAATTTTCCGGCAAAAGAAATTTCCACGCGAACCTTTTTCCACCTTTCTTGTTGTTTGTATCAAAAGCCCAAGGTACCTGGGCGTGATTTTATATAACCTAAACATTATAAAAGATATGAAGAAATTAATTCCTATTTTATTGGCGGTCTTTGCACTCGCTTCATGTGAAAAAGACCCGGACATGGGTAAACTGGATGACAATTATCTGGTATACACTAACTACGACAAGAAAGCCGATTTCAAAGTTCCTACATTCTATCTGGCACCACAGATTCTGGTCATCAGTGATAGTAAAGAACCGGAATATCTCGAAGGTGAAGGCGCAGAACAAATTCTGGCAGCTTATACAGACAATATGGAAGCTAGAGGTTACGAAGCAGCAGCTGACCAGGAAAGCGCAGATCTTGGTATCCAAGTGAGCTACATCGCAAGTACTTATTATTTCACCAGCTACACACAACCTGAATGGTGGTGGGGTTATCCCGGATATTGGGGCCCTGGCTACTGGGGTGGCAACTGGGGTGGTGGATGGTACTACCCGTATGCAGTAACTTATAGTTATAGCACCAACTCCTTCCTGACAGAAATGGTGAACTTGAAAGCCGAACAGGGAGACAGTAAAAAACTGCCTGTTGTATGGACAAGTTATCTGACCGGATTTGAAACTGGTTCCAAAGCTATCAACCGTACTCTTGCAGTAGAAGCTGTCAACCAGTCATTTACACAGTCACCTTATCTTACTAACAAATAAACAACTACAACTGTTATGAAAACAAGAAAAAATATATACTTCAAGGTAGTAGCTTGGCGGCTATTGCCATCGCCTTCGCCATGCCGGCTAAGGCACAGCTATCGGACAATGGATATGCAAATATCGACTGGCAGTTCAACGCTCCGCTAAGTAACAATTTTGCTGATAAAGCAAGCGGTTGGGGTATGAACTTCGAAGGTGGTTATTTCGTGACTCCTAACATCGGTTTGGGTCTTTTCCTCAACTATCACAGCAACCACGAATATGTAGGTCGCGAAACCTTCCAGATGGCGCCGGTGAAGTGACTACCGATCAGCAACATACCATTTTCCAATTGCCTTTCGGTGCTGCTGCACGTTACCAGTGGAATCGCGGTGGAGCCTTTCAACCATACGTCAGTGCTAAATTAGGTGCTGAATATGCTAAAATCCGCTCTAATTTCAGCATGCTGGAAGCAAGAGAAAACAGTTGGGGATTCTACGCTTCTCCTGAAGTAGGTATCAATGTATTCCCATGGGTTTACGGACCGGGTTTGCACTTTGCTTTGTACTACAGCTATGGTACCAACAAGGCTGACGTACTGCATTACAGTGTAGATGGATTGAGCAACTTCGCTTCCGCCTGGGTGTATCCTTCTAAGACTGGCTGACAACTATCAGAATATTACGTTAATAATAAAAAAGGTAAAAGGTAGCAGCTTTTAATATAGGCACCTTTTTACCTTTTCTTTTTTTTATTTTTTCTTCATCGCATCATAAATAGCTCCCTGTATTCGCTCACGAATATGCAGTTGGTTCAGTTTGCGATTTGTTACATCCGGATAAATCCGGTTACTAAGGAATACATAAACCAGTTCATTGACCGGGTCTACCCATGCACATGTACCGGTAAATCCGGTATGACCGTACACTTCGGCAGGTGCGGCAGGAGCACAATTTCCTTTCTTCGGATCATCAGCATCCGGTTTGTCAAAGCCCAAGCCACGCCGGCTGATCTTTGAAGTTTCCGTAGTAAACAACTGACAGGTTTCTTTGCTTAGATAGCGTTGACCGTCTATTTCTCCTCCATTCAGCAACATCTGATAAACGCGGGCTACATCACGGGCAGTAGAGAAAAGTCCGGCATTTCCGGCCAATCCGCCAAAGAAAGCGGAAGCCTCATCATGCACAAATCCCTGCAAAGTCTCTTTACGCAAGAAACGGTCTTTGTTGGAAGGGACAATTTCCGATTTGGCAAAACGGCGTAAAGGCAAGTAGCCTGTATGCTCCAACCCCATCGGTTCGTAAAACTCACGTTGCAGATAGGCTTCCATAGGCATACCGGCCAGTTGTTCTACCAACATACCCAACAGAATGAATCCGACATCACTATATACATAGCGTTTCTGCTTTAACGGAGCTTCCATTATTTTTTCTTCCATCACCTTCCGGAAGGAACGGTTTAGCCACAAGCTATCGCAGATTTGAACAGTGTAATCACCGGTCTTGACGGGAGAGACGTATTCACTTTTAAATTTGAACTTCGGATTCGCCCATGAAGTCGTTCCCAACTGTAACGGATGATGCGCGTCTTTACGTGCGCTGAACAATCTTCCGTCATAGCTATCTTTATCAATGGCTTCTTGGTAGAAGGAATCCAGGAAGGTAAACCGGACTGATGATACAGGATTTCCTGAATCGTTATATCTTTCTTATCAGTACGTTGCAAAAACGGTAAATGATCCGAAATCTTATCTGTCAGATTGAAACGTCCCTTATCGTAGAGTTTCATGATGGCAAGCAAAGTGCCCGTCGTCTTTGATAGGGAAGCCAAATCGTAGATACTGGTAGATTCGACACGCGGACTTCCTTTACCCGCATAAGTGCCGAAAGATTTGTCGAACATGCTATGGCCGTTTTTCAACACTACCACCTGGCAACCGGGATAAGCTCCTTGGCGAATACCGTCTAATGCGATAGAATCGATGCGTTTCAGATGAGTGGAAGAAAGCCCATATTCTTCCGGCACGAAATGCAATGGCGTCTTGGGGGTAATGGTCACTCCTGCTCCCGTTGGAAACAGTTCTCCCAAGCTTGCCGACAACTGTCCGTCTGCGGATGCTTGGCAAATAACACATCTGCGACCTGACGCTGCACGTCTACATTGTAACTATGTCCCAACACGACTGCCGAAGCATGAGCCACGGCCCGCTGAATCTGTAACATCATCTTCCCAGGAGTGAAGAACAGATAAATAGCCGGACTTTGAGGAGCAAACTTCGCAAAGAAAGGCTGATAAGAAGCCAAGCGCTGTTCGCTAATGGCTACAATGATTCGTTTATAGGTAGACAGAGAATCACGCAACCGTTGGTTTTCCTCTTCTGTCTGATTAGCGCGAAGGCAAAAGCGGGCCAAAGAGGTATAACGGGAAGTTGTTTGGCCAATACATCAGTTTTTCCAGGATTTCCCACTTCGAGCAGTGCAATCTTCTGTTCCTTGTCTGTATGTAGAGGAAGGATATGATTCTTATTGCTCAAAACGGTTATTGCCGCTAAATTCAACCGACGAACCAGGTCACGTGTCTGCGGACTGTTAATGCGTTGTTCCAGACCGGATAATTGTACATACGATTTCTTCTTAAGTCCCAACACATATTTATAAGTCAAGACTTTGCGGCATTTGTTTTCAATCTCTTCACGGCTTAGTTCCCCTTTTTCAACAGCTGCCAGTACGGCCGGTATCTCTTCCTTCAGGTTACGGGGAGACAGTACCATGTCATTACCTGCTTTCAAAGCCTGCAAACTGACATTTCCATTTCCTGCCACACCTTTCATGGCAAGCGCGTCGGTAAATATCAGCCTTTGAACGCCAGTTCATCGGTCAGCAAATCATACACGACATTGCGGGACAAAGAAGACGGAAGTCCGCCAATAGGTCAATCACCGGAACTTGCAGATGCCCCACCCATCATACCGCCCAGTCCAGCACGGATGGCCTCTTTAAAAGGATAAAGCTCCACACTATCCAGACGCTCGCGAGTGAAAGGAAGTACCGGAAGCGCTTTATGCGAATCGACATCGGTATCCCCGTGTCCGGGAAAGTGTTTGCACACAGATAACACCCCTCCACTTTCCAAACCGGAAGCATAAGCGATAACCTTATCAGCCACCTGTATCGGATCTTCTCCAAAAGAACGGGTATTGATTACGGGATTTTCAGGATTTATATTCACGTCCGCCACCGGAGCAAAGTTGACCTGTACTCCAATCTGTCGGCATTGACGAGCAACTTCACGCCCGTATTCATAGAGCAGCTTGTTGTCACGGATACATCCCAATACCATATTCCGTGGAAAAACAGGCATACCACGCAAACGCATGGCCAGTCCCCATTCTCCATCAAAGGTAATCATCAAAGGGACTTTTGCCTGCCGTTGCGCCCGGTTTGTCAGTTCAACCTGATTTTGCATCTTCCCACCGGAAAAGAGAAGTCCGCCCACTTTATAGGTGTCGATTACTTCGCGCAACAGTTCCAGATTTCGTTTGGTATCTACCGGGGCAATGGTATAGATGAACAACTGCCCTACCTTTTCTTTAAAGGAAAGCTTAATCCATAACCGAATCAACCCCAGTGCCGGCAGTCTTTGTCCTGAAGGGCTTTATACACCAGCAGAGGTTCAACGGTTGTAGCATTCTGCGCCGGACTTGAAACCGTGCCGGCCGCAATAAGGAATAAAAGCGTTACTATTGAGGGGATTATCTTCATTTATGTTTCAAAGTCAAATCGAGACGGCCTACACGAACACCATTTTTTCCCGTGTGCATAACAGGCACCTCTTTTCCGTCCATATTCAAGTATGTTTTGGGGCCTTTCATAAATGTATGAGAGTGCCCGCCCAGAATCACGTCGATATTGCGTGTTCCGGCAACCAGATGTTCATCCATTTGAATGCCCAGATGAGACAGGCATACTACCAAATCACAACCTTCTTCGTCTTTCAACAAAGCAGCTATTTCGTTGGATACGCGGACAGGATCTTCATAAACGACTCCTTCGCATTTATTAGCCTGAATCATCCCTTCCGGTTGGTTCCAAGACCAAACACACCAATTCTCAAACCATATTTCTCAAGAACGACGTAGGGTTTAACTATATCTTTCAATACCGTAGCATCCAGATTATAGTTGGCACAAACGACCGGGAAATTAGCCATCTTGAAAATACGTTCCATATTATCCACATCAAAATCAAACTCATGGTTACCGATAGTCATAGCGTCATAACCCATTTCATTCATTAGTTTAACTTCCACTTCTCCGCGGAACATATTATAATAAGGTGTCCCTTGAGAAATATCTCCGCAGTCGAAAAGCAGCACATTCTTATGCTCCTTGCGGAACTGTTCGAGAAAAGCAGCCCGGCGAAGAAAACCACCTTTATTATAGTATTCGTCCCCCTTCTGATTGACAGGTTCGATACGACTATGCACATCGCTTGTTTGTAAAATAATCACTTCTTTGGTATCCTTATCCTGCGCAAAGATTGAGAAAGTAAAGCTCAATGCAAGACATAACAGGAATAATATCTGAAATCTTTTCATATTCAATATTTTTAGATTCTCCTTTTTATTTTATGGTAATACGTCCATCCAGTTTAGAGGTAATCGCTTTGCCTTCGGCAGTCTGTTTGCGTACATAATCAAGAAATAGTCCGCGTAAGGTTGCGTCTTCGGGGCATACTCTCTTTTCCGCCTGCAGGAAAGCATCCATCCGTCCGTTTCCATCTGCCAGATAGTCGATAGTAGCCACCGTGTAGAGCTGGTCATCCTTTAGTGGTTTTTCACCGACAAAGGCGTTCAGCAACTTTCCATCTTTGGTGATTTCAAGACGGATACCGCTCACTCCTTCTCCGTGTAGAGATGCAATCGCTTCAAAAAGACGTCTCAAGTCTGTTCCTTTCATAGTCAGTACGCAAAGAGAATTCTCAAAAGGAAGAATTTCAAACACATCGCCTACCGTAATATCTCCTTCGGGCAAGATATTACGCAAGCCGCCCATATTTACCAATCCCATATCAGCAGGTTTCCCCAACACCTGAACAGCCGCTTGCTGCAAAACACCTGCAACAAGGTTGGAAAGTAAACTTTCGGGACCTCCTTTGTCCATTTTCATCGCACTGGTGCCGATGACTTCATACATCATCGCATCCACCTTTTCCTTATAAGGCTTTAAGATTTCGGCAGCTTTCGCGTTGGGATGGGTATCCCAAACAGAATCAATCGTTATCATGCTGCCCTCTACTTTAGTTACTTCGTACTGAGCCGTAGTCTCGCGTGCGGTCCGGCAGGAAGTAAACAGGAAGCCTCCTGCCAACGCTGCCACCATCAGATACTTTGCATAAGTCTGTTTCATGTTCGCTATTTTTAGATATGCTACAAATATACAAAAACATTTGGCTATCTGGCAAATAATTCGTTACTTTGCACCGCTTTCGCGCAATCGCTGTCAAGAGAAGAGATACTTGGTATGTTGCGTTGTAACGATGAAACAATTTAATAATAACAACAATGGATTTAATTAAAATTGCAGAAGAAGCATTCGCTACCGGAAAACAGCACCCGAGCTTCAAAGCAGGAGACACTGTAACAGTAGCATATCGTATTATCGAGGGTAACAAAGAACGTGTACAGCTGTACCGTGGTGTTGTTATCAAAATCGCCGGTCACGGAGACAAAAAACGTTTTACTGTACGTAAAATGTCAGGAACTATAGGCGTAGAAAGAATTTTCCCAATCGAATCACCGGCTATCGATAGCATCGAAGTGAACAAGGTAGGTAAAGTTCGTCGCGCTAAATTGTACTACCTGCGCGCTCTTACTGGTAAGAAAGCTAGAATCAAAGAAAAAAGAGCTAACTAATAAGCCGAACTTTTCGATTCGAAATAAAAAAGGGAACTTCATTATGAGGTTCCCTTTTTTATTGTATATTTTCTCAAACATTCTCATGCCTATGAGAAAAAATTCTCATAGGCATGAGAATAATTCCTCAAAGGTATGAGAATATTTTCTCACTCCGGTGAGAATAACCCTTTGTCTGAATAAGCCGTACACGTCAGAAAGGACTAAATAAAACAAAGCCCCGAAAGTCATAAGCTCCCGAGGCTTCATTACCTTTATTATAATAATGAAATGTTATTCTTTCAAATCTTTCAGTTCCCAAGCCAATGCACTGGCGCCCAGTACAGCAGCATCAGAATCCTTCAATTCGGAAACGAGCAGTTTAGTCTTGCCTTTATAGATATTCAGGATATTATCATCAATTGATTTCTGAATTGGTTTCATGATATAGTCACCGGACTTAGCCAAACCACCAAACAATACAATTGCTTCAGGACTGGAGAATGCAATAGCATCTGCCAGTGCTTCACCCAAGATGTTACCTGTAAAGTTAAAGATTTCCTGTGCCAGTTTATCACCTTGTACAGCTGCATCATACACATCTTTTGAAGTGATGTTTTCTGCAGGAATGTTACGAAGCAAGCTAGCATCCGTACGGGCAGCAAGGAATTCACGGGCTGTGCGAGCTACACCGGTAGCCGAACAGTAAGTTTCCAGACATCCCTTACGGCCACAACCGCAAAGACGACCATCGCGACGGGCGATAACGTGTCCCAATTCACCTGCAAAACCGTCATGACCATACACCATCTGACCGTTGATAACGATACCGCTACCCACACCAGTACAGTGTAATCATGATAAAGTCTTTCATACCACGGGCAGCACCGTAAGTCATTTCACCGATAGCAGCAGCGTTCGCGTCGTTTGTCAAAGCAGTGGGGATACCCAGTCTTTCTTCAAACATGGCAGCCAACGGAAGAATTCCCTTCCAAGGCAGGTTCGGAGCAAATTCAATCGTTCCCGTGTAGTAGTTGCCATTCGGAGCACCGATACCAATACCTCTGATTTTATCAACACCACCATTAGCAATAATCAATGGAAGCAGACTTTTACACACTTCATCAGCGTATTCTTCTACTGTAGGGTAACCAGATGTTTTGATTGAACTGCTGGCAATAATAGTTCCGCGTGCGTCTACAATTCCAAAGACGGTATTCGTTCCGCCTATGTCAATACCTACTACGTAGGGTTTTTCCATGTTTGAATTCATGATACTTTTATTTAAAAGGGTTAGTTAATCATTAAGTTTACTGCACACAAATTACGTAAAGAAGATTGAGTCTACAAAATGTTTTTTGAAAAAAGTTCAACCTGTTTGCAACTTTTCGTATCTTTCGCACGTCTAATAGTAGAAAATTATCAGAAAACAGAAACTAAATAAAGAAAATTGTGATACAACTAACGAATATCAACAAGACCTACAACAACGGAGCGCCTCTCCATGTACTTAAAGGTATCAATCTCAACATTGAACAGGGGGAATTTGTTTCTATCATGGGAGCATCCGGGTCTGGGAAATCAACTTTACTCAACATATTGGGAATCCTCGACAACTACGATACCGGAGATATTACTTGAACAACGTACTTATCAAGAACTTGAGCGAAACCAAAGCTGCCGAATACCGGAACCGTATGATCGGATTTATTTTCCAGTCATTCAATCTGATTTTCTTTAAAGATGCCGTAGAGAATGTAGCACTTCCTTTATTTTACCAGGGTATAAGTCGCAAAAAACGAAATGCGCTTGCCTTGGAATATCTCGACCGTCTGGGTTTAAAAGACTGGGCACATCACATGCCGAACGAAATGAGTGGCGGTCAGAAACAACGTGTAGCCATTGCACGAGCTTTAATCACCCAACCACAAATCATTCTGGCAGATGAACCAACAGGAGCTTTGGACAGCAAAACTTCTGTGGAAGTGATGCAGATTCTGAAAGATCTTCATAAACTGGGAATGACGATTGTCTTGTCACCCACGAAAGTGGAGTCGCCAACCAGACAGACAAGATTATACATATCAAAGATGGAATCATCGAACGTATTGAAGATAATATCGACCATGACGCTTCTCCTTTCGGAAAAGACGGTATCATGAAATAATCTAAAATCCACCACTATACAAACATTATCATGATTGACATCTGGCAAGAAATATATAGTACCATCAAACGCAACAAGCTAAGGACTTTTCTCACAGGATTTGCCGTGGCATGGGGAATCTTTATGCTTATCGTCCTACTAGGTGCAGGCAACGGACTGATCCACGCATTCGAGCAATCGGCTTCCGAACGTGCCATGAACTCCATCAAGATTTTTCCGGGATGGACCAGTAAATCATACGACGGACTGAAAGAAGGAAGACGGGTGCAACTGGACAATAAAGACATGGATGCTACCAGTCATTATTTCCCGAATCATGTCATCAAGGCCGGAGCAACCGTGTGGCAGGGAGGCGTTAATCTTAGTTTCGGACAAGAATACGTCAGCCTGAACCTTTCCGGCGTATATCCCAATCATACAGAGGTAGAAGTCGTGAAGCTTTTCGAAGGACGTTTTATCAATGAAATCGATATCAAGGAACGCCGGAAAGTTATTGTGCTTCATAAGAAAACAGCAGAAATCCTTTTTAACAAGACTCATACCGAGCCAATCGGACAGTTTGTCAACGCCGGAAATGTGGTTTATCAGGTAGTAGGTCTTTATAATGATAAAGGAGATAGCGGAGACAGCGATGCCTACATTCCTTTTACCACTCTGCAAACGATTTATAATAAAGGAGACAAACTGAATAACCTGGTCATGACTACCAAAAATCTGGAAACAGTAGAGGCCAATGAGGCTTTTGAAGCCCATTACCGCAAAGTATTGGGAGCCAACCATCGGTTTGACCCAACGGACCACAGTGCTATCTGGATATGGAACCGGTTTACCAACTATCTGCAACAGCAGAAAGGTTCGGGCATGCTGCGTATCGCCATCTGGGTAATCGGCATCTTTACGTTACTTAGCGGAATCGTTGGAGTTTCCAACATCATGCTGATTACCGTCAAGAACGTACCCGCGAGTTTGGTATTCGTAAGGCTTTGGGAGCCAAACCGCTTTCCATTCTCTGGTTGATTATCGTAGAGAGCGTCACCATCACCACCATATTCGGATATATCGGCATGGTAGCCGGTATCGGAGTGACCGAATGGATGAACAGCGCTTTCGGCAATCAGACCATGGACACCGGAATGTGGACGGAAACCGTTTTCCTGAATCCGACAGTAGATATAAGAATCGCCATACAGGCTACACTCACATTAATAATAGCTGGTACGTTAGCCGGATTATTCCCTGCCCGAAAAGCAGTTAGCATCCGACCGATCGAAGCACTTAGAGCAGATTAAGACTATGAGAATAGACATGGATACCTGTGAGGAAATCCTCATTACCATTACAAGAAATAAAACGAGAAGCCTGCTGACTGCATTCGGTGTTTTCTGGGGAATCTTTATGCTCGTAGCCCTTATCGGCGGCGGGCAAGGATTGGAGGACATGATGAAAAAGAACTTTGAAGGATTTGCCACCAATTCTGGTTTCCTTGTCTCGCAAAGAACGGGCGAGGCTTACAAAGGCTTCCGCAAAGGGAGATGGTGGAATCTGGAATCTACCGACATTGACCGTCTTCGCTCCCAAGTGAAAGAGGTGGAGATCATTACTCCGTCCGTAGCCCGTTGGGGTTCCAAAGCCGTATACGAAGATAAGAAATATGATTGTAGCGTGAAAGGATTGTATCCGGATTATCTCCACATTGAATCACAGGAAATGGCATACGGCAGGTTCATCAATGAGGTGGATATAAAGGAAGCACGCAAAGTATGTGTCATCGGAAAACGAATTTATGAAAGTCTTTTCAAACCGGGAGAAGACCCGTGTGGCAAATATGTAAGAGTAGATGGCATTTATTATCAAGTGATTGGCATGTCTTCTTCCGAAGGGGACATGAATATACAGGGACGGGCTTCGGAGGCCGTCACTCTTCCTTTCACTACGATGCAGCAAACATATAATCTGGGAGGACGAATTGATGTGATCTGTTTCACTGCGAAGCATGGAGTCAAAGTGTCTGAAATACAACCCAAAATGGAACAGGTCATTAAAGCCGCACATTATATCTCCCCGGATGACAAACAGGCTGTTATGTGCCTGAATGCCGAAGCTATGTTCTCTATGGTCGATAACCTGTTTACCGGTATCAACATACTTGTTTGGATGGTAGGATTGGGAACTTTGCTGGCAGGTGCCATCGGAGTATCCAATATTATGATGGTGACCGTTAAAGAACGTACCACTGAAATCGGTATCCGCCGGGCGATCGGTGCACGACCGAAAGATATTCTGCAACAAATTCTATCAGAGAGTATGGTACTTACCACCATTGCAGGAATGTGTGGAATATCCTTTGCCGTCATGGTGTTGCAACTTGTAGAGATGGGAGCCAACGCTGACGGAGGGGACACCCGTTTTCAAGTTACTTTCGGACTGGCAATCGGTACTTGTGCCTTCTAATCGCACTGGGAATGTTGGCAGGTCTGGCACCTGCTTACCGGGCCATGGCTATCAAACCGATTGAGGCGATTCGGGATGAATAAGGAAGTGGAACAGTTATCTGGATATGTGAGGAGTTTAGTTTCAATCATCAATCGTAAATAATAAAATTATAAATAAAATCATGAAAAAGTATCTGAAAATCACATTATTGGTAGTCATTGCTATCATTCTTGTCGGAACATTCGTATTCCTTTATCAGAAATCCAAGCCTAAGGTAATCACTTACGAAACAGTTAGACCGGAAATGACTGACCTCCAAAAAACTACAGTAGCTACCGGAAAGGTGGAACCGAGAGACGAAATTTTAATCAAACCGCAAATTTCGGGTATTATCGACGAAGTATATAAAGAAGCCGGACAAGCTGTAAGAAAAGGGGAAGTTATTGCCAAAGTAAAAGTAATCCCTGAACTCGGACAACTGAATTCTGCAGAAAGCCGTGTGCGCCTGGCAGAAATTAATGCAACCCAGGCAGAAACGGATTTCGCCCGTGTGAAGAAGTTGTATGACGGTCAGTTAATTAGCCGGGAGGAATACGAGAAAAGTGAAGTGGCTTTGAAACAGGCTCGCGAAGAGAGACAGACGGCCAAAGACAATCTGGAAATCGTAAAAGAAGGAATTACCAAAAACAGTGCCTCTTTCAGTAGCACGATGATTCGCTCTACCATTGACGGGTTAATCCTGGACGTACCTGTAAAAGCTGGTAATTCGGTGATTATGAGTAATACGTTCAATGATGGAACCACGATTGCTACGGTAGCCAACATGAACGATATGATTTTCCGCGGTAATATTGATGAAACAGAAGTGGGACGTATCCACGAACAAATGCCAATCAAGCTGACCATCGGAGCTTTACAAAATCTGACTTTCAATGCCATTCTGGAATATATCTCTCCGAAAGGGGTGGAAACCAATGGAGCCAACCAGTTTGAAATCAAGGCTGCGATTACCATTCCGGATTCTGTTCAGATTCGTTCCGGATATTCGGCTAATGCGGAAATCGTATTACAAAAAGCCAATCAGGTATTGGCAGTGCCCGAAAGCACTGTTGAATTTAGTGGTGACTCTACATTTGTGTACATCATGACAGATTCAGTGCCCGAACAAAAGTTCCAGCGTACACAGGTGACTGCCGGTATGAGTGATGGAATCAAGATAGAAATCAAGAAAGGGGTAACCGTTCAGGACAAAATACGTGGTGCAGAGAAAAAAGATAAATAATTGAATCCGATGAAAATAATTCGTAAAACCATATCAGCCCTTCTGCTTGCCGGAGTCGGAATCACCTCCATTCAGGCACAGAACAACTCTTCGCAAGCGTGGACGCTGCGGCAATGTATCGACTATGCCATTGAACATAATATAGAAATCCGTCAATCGGCCAATAATGTCGAAGCAGGCAAAGTGAGTGTAAACACTACTAAATGGGCACGCCTTCCGAATCTGAGCGGTAGTGCCAGCCAAAACTGGAGTTGGGGTCGTACCGCTTCTCCGATAGACAACTCGTATAGTGACATCAACAGCGCCAATACCAGTTTCAGCTTGGGAACAAACGTACCTATATTTACCGGTTTGCAATTGTCCAACCAATATTCACTTGCCAAACTGGATTTAAAAGCTGCTATAGAAGATTTGAATAAAGCCAGAGAGGATATTGCAATCAATGTCACTTCGGCTTATTTACAGGTTTTATTCAATCAAGAATTAAGTAAGATTGCTCATAATCAGGTCGATTTAAGCAAAGACCAGTTAAAACGTATTCAAGGTCTTCAGGGAGTGGGTAAGGCATCCTCTTCTGAAGTGGCCGAAGCACAAGCCCGTGTTGCACAGGATGAAATGACTGCTGTACAATCAGACAATACGTACAAACTGTCCTTACTGGATCTCACCCAACTCTTGGAATTACCCACGCCTGAAGGATTTGTACTCGAAAGCCCTAAGGAAGAATTAGAGTTCGAATCTCTCACTCCGCCGGATGACATATATACACAGGCGCTTACTTACAAACCAAGCATTAAGGCTGCAGAATATCGTTTACAAGGTAGTCTTAATAGTATTCGTATTGCCCAAAGTGCGTTTTATCCACAACTCTCTTTCAGTGCCGGTCTGGGAAGTAATTATTATACGGTTAGCGGAAGATCAGAGAGCAGCTCGGCAGTCAGATGAAAAACAATCTGAATAAATATATAGGATTTAATTTGAGCGTGCCAATCTTCAACCGTTTTGCCACAAGAAACCGGGTACGCACCGCTCGTTTGCAACAAATAGATTTATCCTTGAAGTTGGATAACAGTAAAAAAATACTCTATAAAGAAATTCAGCAAGCCTGGTACAATGCTCTGGCAGCAGAAAGTAAATACAACTCCAGTGAAGTGGCAGTAAAAGCCAACGAAGAATCTTTCCGCCTGATGAGTGAGAAGTTCAATAACGGCAAGGCTACCTTTGTGGAATACAATGAAGCCAAACTTAATCTGACGAAAGCTCTTTCGGATAAGTTGCAGGCAAAATATGACTACCTGTTCCGGACTAAAATTCTGGATTTCTACAAAGGACAGGTCATTGAATGAAAAAAAATAAAGTTGAGTTTAGTATAGTAGTTCCTTAAAACATATCCGTTGGTTCATTCGTTATTATAGAAAGAACTAACGGATATGAAGTATTTTATCGTCCTAGTGATTGTAATGATTAGTAATACATTTTTAGGAGTTGCTAAACCAATGAAGAATCAAGCAGAAATCTATTTTGCGGGAGGATGTTTCTGGGGGACAGAACATTTCCTGAAACAAATTCGAGGAGTAGAAAATACTCAGGTAGGGTATGCCAACAGTAATGTTGCCAATCCGAGTTATGAACAGGTCTGTTCAGGAAAAACCAATGCTGCCGAAACAGTAAAGGTGGTTTATGATCCGAAAACGGTAGATTTGAATTTACTGCTCGATCTATATTTCAAGACAATCGATCCTACCAGCCTCAACCAGCAAGGTAATGACCGGGGAACGCAGTATAGAACCGGAATTTATTATGTAGATAAAGAAGATCTCCCTGTCATCAAGCAGGCGATTCAACTATTATCCGCGCAATATAAAACTCCTATCGTCCTAGAAGTAAAGCCATTGACAAATTTCTATCCGGCAGAGACTTACCACCAGGACTATCTGGATAAAAATCCGGGTGGATACTGCCATATCAATCCCGCTTTATTCGAAATGGCACGCAAAGCGAATGCGCCGAAAGCTAAAGCGTATCAAAAAGCGGATGATGCAACCCTTCGTAAGGAATTGTCGGCGGAACAATATGCCGTAACCCAAAAGAATGCCACTGAACCTGCTTTCCACAATAAATACTGGAATGAGCATCGTCCCGGCATTTATGTGGATATTACTACCGGAGAACCTCTGTTTGTCTCTACCGACAAGTTTGATTCAGGTTGCGGGTGGCCAAGCTTTTCCCAACCGATTCAAAAAGATCTAATCGCAGAAAAGAAAGATACTTCGCACGGCATGATACGTACGGAAGTACGCAGTAAAACCGGAGATGCTCATTTGGGACACGTATTCACAGATGGGCCGAAAGAGAAAGGTGGATTACGCTATTGCATCAATAGCGCTTCACTTCGTTTTATCCCGAAAGATAAAATGAAAGAGGAAGGTTATGGAGAATATCTACCACTCGTTAAATAGATATTGAAGAGTTACAAAAGCTAATCGTAACTGTTCATTAGAAAAACAGAACGGTGGATTATCCCATAAGGAAATCCACCATTTTTAATGTAGTTAAATTAAAAGAGAGAGAAGGAGTTTCACAACTCCGATTTATTTTTATCTGCTGGCAGTCAGCAGAGTTGCTTCATTAGTTGCCGGAGTAGATACATTCATAGCCCAGCTAGCAGCGGATTCTTCAATCCATTTATCATTCCATTTATAGTTCATATAAGCAACCGGCATATTAGCGTCGTTCAGTTCATAAACGCTCTTTTCAACAGATGCGTCGTAAGCTCTGTGAGAGTCATTCCAGCGTGCATATACCAAAGTGATTTCATTAGATGAATAAGTATAATCAATTTTAAAGTACGGTATCCATTTTTCAGTAGAAGCATCCCATTTGAAAGCTTCTTTGGAGGACATTCTCTTCTGATCGTCATAGGTAAAATCATATTTCATGTGGCGATAGAGAGAACCATCGAGTCTGTAAATCACTTTCGATACTACAAGTTCATCTACTTTTTCTTCATTAGTAATGAAGTTATTACCCTGTGCCTTCACTGTTGTATTAGCGATTCCTGCAAATACCATAGCAACTAAAACGATCATTCTGAATAATACTGTAGTCTTCATAATTGTATATTTTTTATTTGTTCAACATTCTGTTTTTGTTCTTCTGTTTATTAGACGGATCAAGCGTCTCAAACGGTTGCAACCTTCTGAAGTTTTTTTCATTTTTCTTCGTTGTCCGCTTGCGACTATAGAGATGCAACGAGCGTGCCAAAACGATAACTAGCTAATAATCAAGGAAATCATAAAACAGAACGGTGTACGAAAACGAACAGTTGTACGCTTAAAAGCGAAACAACTAACCATTTTTTCGCATTTTCTTCTTTCTACTGATGAATATAACTCTAAAAATGGGAAAATACTCCGCTTGTTGCCCGAATTATTATCTACCTTTGCAGCGATTATCATATCAAGAAAAAGAAGATGGAAACGTCCAACAAAAAAAGAATTATCATTCTATCGGCTATCGGTATCTTGCTTACCGGCCTTATTTGTCTCTTTGCATTCCGCAATGTCATTTTATGCCATATCGTTGACAAACGAACTACACGTGCCGAACAAACATACGGTCTACAAATTCATTATCAGGAGTTACGAATGAAAGGCTGCAATGAAGTGGCTTTACAAGGACTTTATATTGTTCCCAACCAACGCGATACCCTCCTGACATTACAATCCGTCAATGTAAAACTAAGTTTTTGGGAATTGCTAAAAGGAGAAATCGAAGTACGGAATGTGCTTATGAATGGCCTGGCAATCAACTTCATCAAGTATGATAGCATAGCTAACTACGATTTCCTGTTCTTTAAACGGCAACAAGAAGCAGAACCCCAACCTGTCATAGAAAGTGACTATGCCAACCGTATTGACCGGATATTAAACCTCATTTACGGTTTCCTGCCTGAAAACGGGCAACTCAGGCAAATCAATATAACCGAACGTAAAGATAGTAATTTCGTTGCAGTCAACATTCCTTCTTTTATTATTGAGAACAATCATTTCCAATCAACCATTCAGATAAAAGAAGATACACTGCCTCAACAACTATGGGAAGCCACCGGCGAACTAAACAGAAGAGACTATACATTAAAAGCATCTGTCTTTGCCCCGGAAAAAAGAAAAATCTCACTACCTTATATTACCCGCCGTTTTGGAGCAGAAGTCACTTTCGACACCCTATCTTATAATATGACTAAAGATAAGCGTGCATCCAATCAACTGCTCCTCAAAGGAAAAGCGAGAGTGAACGGACTTGACGTATTTCATAAAGCCCTCTCTCCTGAAGTAATTCATCTCGATCGTGGACAACTCTGTTACGAGATGAACATTAGCGGGCACTCACTCGAACTGGATAGCACGACCATCGTTGATTTCAACAAACTCCAGTTTCATCCTTATTTGCGAGCCGAGAAAGAGAAAGGAAACTGGCATTTCACTGCTGCGGTCAACAAATCCTGGTTTCCGGCAGATGATCTGTTCAGCTCTCTCCCCAAAGGATTATTCAGCAATCTGGAAGGCATAAAAACAAGTGGCGAGTTGGCCTATCATTTTCTATTAGATATTGATTTTGCACAACTAGATAGTCTCAAACTGGAATCCGAACTGAAAGAGAAAGACTTCCGCATCACAAGCTATGGAGCCACTTCACTCTCCAAAATGTCCGGCGAGTTCATTTATACAGCTTATGAGAATGGAATACCGGTGCGGACTTTTCCTATTGGTCCCTCGTGCAAACACTTTACACCATTGGATAGCATTTCACCCATCCTAAGAATGTCCGTTATGCAAAGTGAAGATGGAGCATTCTTTTACCATCGCGGTTTCCTGCCCGATGCTACGGGAAGCATTGATTTACGACCTGCAAGTGAAACGCTTTGCACGTGGAGGAAGCACGATCACCATGCAACTCGTAAAGAATGTATTCCTGAACCGTAATAAGAACTTTGCACGTAAATTGGAAGAGGCATTGATTGTATGGCTAATAGAAAATGAAAGATTAACTTCTAAAGAACGCATGTACGAAGTATATCTGAACATTGTTGAATGGGGACCGCTCGTTTATGGTATTCAGGAAGCTTCTGCTTATTATTTCAATAAACGCCCTTCACAACTGAACACGGAAGAAGTATTTTCCTGGCTTCCATTATCCCGAAGCCCAAGCATTTCCGCAGCTCTTTTGCTGAAGGCGGACAGTTAAAGGAGAATATGGAAGGCTATTATAAGTTGATAGCCAAGCGGCTTGCACAGAAAGGAGTAATAAGTGAAATCGAGGCGGATAGTATCCGCCCCGATATCCAAGTTACGGGCGCTGCCCGGAATAGTCTAGCCGGTGAAACCGGAGTCTAGTTCTCCTTCCGCTGAGGAGTAATGAGATTGATATAAATAATAAAGGAATAGGTTATCTTCTTGAACTGCTGCTGTTTCTTTCAGAGGAACGGGAAGAACTTTGAGTGCTATTGCTTCTCGTACTTCCGGAAGAAGAGCGTCTTTCTGTTTGTCCACTAGAAACATTGCTCCGGGTAGAGCTACCGCCGCTTCGAGTAGAGCTCGAGCTACCGCTACTCCGGTTAGAAGTGGTACTGCTGCTACGACTAGTAGTACTACCGCTACTGCGACTGGAGCTACTACGACTGGAACTACCGCGACTGGAACCGGAAGAGCTATTATTTCTCTCGGAACTGTTATTTCTATTATAGGAACCACTATCGTTTCGTTTACTTGAACTTTCTCTCGAACTGCTACTTGTTTTTCCACTTTCACGATTGGAGGAACTGGAACCAGTTGAACTTCCGCTTGTTGGTCTGCGATTAGAGCTTGAAGAACCGGAACCTGTTTCCGGACGACGACCAGAATTACGATCACTTTCTACTCTATTCGTATTCCCATTTTTATCAGGAGCAACATTGTTACCAGGTCTCCCACTTCCGGACGGTGTAGATGGTCTGACAGAAGTCGAAGGCCGATCTCCTCCAGATTCCGGACGGGGACGTGTTGACGTACCAGGTCTTGTTGTCGTTCCGGGACGAGTAGAAGTATCAGGACGAGTAGAGGTACTTGGGCGAGACGTACCAGGACGCGTTGTCGATGAACCCGGACGGAAGAATTACCCGGACGTGTCGGTGCATTATGCGGACGAGTGGAAGTATTCGGACGGAACCGGACAGAACCGAAATCCGAACGACGATAAGAGTGGAATACTCGCTGATCTCTCACCCGATGCGGTGCAGAATAATGGTTGAAATTAGTATATCTGCCCCGATAATAACTCACATGGTGAAAGTGTGGACGATAATGTGCTCCACAATAAGTACGGTAATGGTAAGGCACACCAAAATAAAACAAACTGCGATTCGGGTAATTAACATAAACCCTGAAACTCCATTTCCCTCCGGTTACATAGATTGGCCGATAGAAATACTCGGCACCGAGGAACCGGCGATACTGTGCATCACTCAATACCCAGCGAAGATCGTCGTTACGGATATCCAACGCTTCATAATAATCATCCAATGCCCATTCGTAACCACGTGCTACGTAATCCATGATATTACGGACAGAATAAATAAAGTCGTAATTAATTTCATACGCATCATTATATTGCTGTGTACTCAAGCTCAATTCATATGCCATCTTATCGGTAAGAAAACGCGTCTCCTTACGTACCTTGCTAGTGCTCATTCCAGCCATTACGGTCATATTGGCAGTCAGACCGACAGCAAAGAGTAAAAACAGTATTCGTTTCATAATTCAATCTCCTATCATTTATTATTCTGATGATATTCCTCAATAAACTTACGCATCTCATCTTTATATGCATTAGAAAATAAAATATCGATCACCTTATTAAAATTTCTTTTATCCCTTACATAAGGATACAGCTTCTTCATCATCTCCACCTGGTCAGGAGTATACGAAATCTCCTTCACTATTTTCACACATTGATTTGAAGTGACATCATACGTTCTCAACATCCGATCGACAAGCTTCTTCTGGTCTTCATTCATAACCGTTATTTTGAGCTTATTGATAAATTCATCAAACTCCGGATCAGTCATCAAACGAGCTTCTTCCACTTGTTCATGATTAGGAAAGACTTCAACGGTAGTGTTCACAGCAGGCGGTACTACAACGGAATGCATCGGTGCAGGTCTGCCATAACCTTTGAACGTATCCATACTAACCACCTCTCTATTTACAAACTGAACGATTATCGTCACAGGTTCCGAAGTAAGTACAGGCGTACCGTTATCACGATGGAATTCCCATTCTTCCATATCACCGTCAAAACGCCGGAAATCAGGTTTTCCTAAAACGGACTCTACCTGCGATTGAGTCATTCCCTGATATATACCCATCATCTGTTTGGTAGATACATAGCTGGTAAAACAGCCACTGACCAATATTCCCAATGCCAAACACAGCATAATATGTATCTTTTTCATAACCGTATCGTTTTTAGTTAATAGTATCAACGTTTACCGTACCCTATGATAAAATCCTTCATCTTTTCCTTACTGGAGCTAAATGTCAGGGTATTAATCACCGTAAAGAAAGCTTCCTTATCTACAATCCGGGGATACATGATCTTCATAATCTCCATCCGGTCATCATCGAATGTATATAGTTTGGTCAGTTGGAGACATTGGGCAGATGTGAAATCAGAACCAGCCAATGCAGCATTGAGCAACTTCATACGGTCATCTTTAAAAGGCTCATTCTTCATCTCTTTATAAAACGTTTGGAAGAGCTGATCGTTCATCACCCTGTTGTAACCATATCCCGGACGATGTTCTCCCTGTTCGGGACGGCTGGGTCTTTCCGGGCGCATGTTATCACGTCCGTCTACCCATATTTCTGTCACTCCTCTCCCATCAAAATAAACGAGATCTTTATATAATTTTTCTCCTTTCCATACTCGCTCTCCCGCACGGGTAAAGCGGGTGGCAAACACTTCAACAGTATAATGTCCGGGATTTAAATTGGCTATAAAGCAGGTAGTAGTAGGTAAACATATCTGGTTCCCTCCCAGGTAAACAAGAATCGGAGTATTCCCGCCATCGATACGGATTCCGTTAACAGACTGCGCTTGTAAGGAGAGGGCAGCGAACAGGATGCAGAAACTTATTATAATCTTACGCATAGCTTATCTAGTTTTTATTATTTATATCTTTAATCTGATAGCACAAAAATAGGGTGAGGAAACTCCCCACCCCAATGATTCTCTCTATTCGTATGTAGGGAAATCCCTATTCTGTTTAGGAATCCGCCAAAGCAATGCCATCCTCATGCAAGGTAATCAGACGTTTCTTATACAAGTCGCCCACTCCTTTCTTAAAGGTTTTCTTGCTAACACCAAACGTGTCATAAATATCTTCCGCAGGACTTTTATCATTCAAGTTGATCCGTCCTCCATGCGCTTTGATATAGTCGAGCAGCGTTTTCGAAAAATCGTCAATCTTTTCAAAACCGGGTTTCTGAAGAATCAGTCTACCTTACCATCTTCACGCACCTGTTTCACAAAAGCTTTCATCTCCATTCCTGTTTCCAACGGACAGAATATTTCATTTTCATACAGCAAACCGCTATACTTATTATCTATAATCGCTTTAAAGCCCAAATCCGTCTTCTGCCAGATAAGGATATTCACTTCTGCTTCCGGAGTATATTCCGGCTTTTCTTTCAACAGATAACGTTCCACCTTTGCTGAAGCCACAATACGATAACTCTCTTCATCCAAATGCGCATGGACCACATATTTCCGCCCAACCTGCATTTTCATCTTCTGCTCACTGAACGGAACGAACAGGTCTTTCATCAATCCCCAGTTCAGGAAAGCTCCGTATTGATTCACCCAGGAGACTTCCAGACAGGCAAACTGACCTACCTGCACCAACGGAGTCAGCGTCGTAGCAATCAGTCTTTCATCCATATCCAGATAAAGAAACACGTTCAAAAAATCTCCTATCTTACAGTCTTCGGGCACATAGCGGGTAGCAACAAAATCTCACCTTCTTCCCCACCATCGAGATATACGCCGAAATCTACTTCTTTCACGACTTCAAGCTGATTGAACTTTCCTAATTCGATGCTCATATTCTTATCTATTTATTGTAATAAGACACAAAGATAATCTATTTTGAATAGATCTCTCAAACAGTCAGCCATAACTTTTCGTTATCGGGCAAAACTATTTGCAATGAACAATCTGCTTTCTAATATGTTAACTTTGTAGCGACAAAAAGAAAAAGTAAATTATTCACCTTTAAACATATAAACTTATGGAATTTCTAACCAACGAGAAACTTACGATTGTAGGAGCTGCCGGAATGATCGGCTCCAATATGGCACAAACAGCCATGATGATGAGACTCACTCCGAATATTTGCCTGTATGATCCATTTACCCCGGCTCTGGAAGGAGTAGCTGAAGAATTGTATCACTGCGGTTTTGAAGGTGTCAACCTTACATTTACTTCCGATATCAAAGAAGCGCTGACAGGAGCTTCTTACATTGTCTCTTCCGGTGGAGCTGCCCGTAAAGCAGGTATGACCCGCGAAGATTTGCTGAAGGGAAATGCAGAAATTGCCGCTCAATTCGGTAAAGATGTTCATCAATATTGCCCAAACGTAAAACATATCGTTGTGATCTTTAATCCTGCAGACATCACCGGATTGATTACTTTGTTGTATTCAGGTTTGAAACCCTCTCAAGTTTCTACACTGGCTGCCTTGGACAGCACCCGTCTGCAAAACGAACTGGTGAAATTCTTCCATATCCCGGCTTCCGACATTCAGAATTGCCGTACGTATGGTGGTCATGGCGAACAAATGGCTGTATTCGCATCTACAACCAAAATAAAAGGAGAGCCTTTGACCGATTTCATCGGCACTACCCGTCTTCCATTGGCAGATTGGGAAGCACTGAAAGTACGTGTCATCCAGGGTGGTAAGCATATTATCGACCTGCGCGGTCGTTCTTCTTTCCAAAGCCCGGCTTATCTTTCTATCGAAATGATTGCCGCTGCTATGGGTGGACAACCTTTCCGCTGGCCTGCCGGAACGTATGTTTCTAACAGTAAGTTCGACCATATCATGATGGCGATGGAAACTTCAATAACTAAAGACGGCGTCACTTATAAAGAAGTAGCCGGAACTCCTGCCGAACAGGAAAGAATTGGAAAAAGCTACGAGCATTTATGCAAACTTCGTGATGAAGTGATTGAAATGGGGATCATCCCAGCTATTAAAGACTGGCACGCATTGAATCCCAATATTGACTAATCAAACAATATTAGCAAAAAGCCGAAAAAGAGAAAATACATCTCTTTTTCGGCTTTTATTCCAATTACTTACATATCACATATACCCCCACTTAGTCTATAAATCTTTCAAGACTCCAATTCAAATGACTATGCAAAGTTGGGGATAATTCGTCAATTAAAAAAATAGACAAAATGGGGAAAGTACCTAAACTGAAGTTACAGGTACTCAAAGTGCGAAATATAGTGATTATCCTATCCAAATTAGTGAATGGAATAAAACTGCGCATCGAAGTTTATAAAATATCTGTCATTTTTGAGAAGTACATTCGGAACAAACTCCTTTTAGTACATAGTTTATACTATGCAAAGTAAATCCTTTAGGCAAATCAATCACCGGGATATGTGTACCTTCCAGGCAGAATGTACGATGACATTTCTCACAATAAAAATGCGAATGTAAATCCTGTACCACACAATTGCAGGAGTTGTCGCAAACGGCATACTTCAACGAGCCGCTCCCATCGTCTATGCTATGTATGAGGTGATGAGACAAGAAGAGAGCGATGGTACGGGATATAGTCGATTTATCGACTGTATCGAGCAGTGTTTCCAAATCGAGCAATGACACCGCACGCTCTGCCTGCATCATCGCTTTTATCACCAGAAGCCTTATGGCAGTTGGCTTGATACCTCTTCTATCCAACTTATCCAAATAAATATCTTCTTCCATCTTTCTCCTATTTTATCATTTTCTGTATTCTGACAGCATTCATAATGGCAAGTAGCGCAACACCCACATCTGCAAAGACAGCTTCCCAAAGAGTAGCAATTCCACCGGCTCCCAAAATCAATACAAGTAATTTCACTCCAAATGCCAGTGATACATTCTGCCAAATAATTCTTCGTGTCAGTTTTCCTACTTTGATAGCTTCGGCTACCTTCGACGGCTGGTCTGTCTGTATCACGACATCGGCTGTTTCAATAGCCGCATCACTACCCAGTCCTCCCATAGCAATGCCAACATGACTTAGAGCGAGCACCGGTGCATCGTTCATTCCATCACCGACAAATGCGATCCGGTTTGCCTCATCCTGCCGCAGCTCTTCCAGATGATTCACTTTTCCTTCCGGCAACAGGTCACCATAAGCTTTCGATATACCGAGCTTTTCTGCAAAGTTAGTAACAATACTCTGTTTATCACCGGATAGTATCTGGATGTTTTCAATATTTAAAGCTTTTAAATTGTCAATAGCTACCTTTGCGTCCTCTTTCAGGGCATCAGCCAGCAGCAGATAACCTGCATAACGGTTTCCAACAGCACAGACCACGATGGTATCCGTTATTTCCAGCAGTTCTTTTGGATAGGATATATCAAACTTAGACAGTAACCGGCAATTACCGACCAGAACCATAGCCCCGTCTATCGTTGCTTCCAAACCATAGCCGGCAAATTCTTTTGTACCGGTAACAGCTACACATTCAATGTTTTGTTCTTTCGCATAATTCACAACAGCCTTGGCAATCGGATGAGTACTATCACTTTCTACCGAAGCAACCAGTTTCACTAATTCTTCTTCCGAAACCTCGCCTGCACTTTTACAGGCCTGTACTTCAAAGGTTCCTTTTGTCAGGGTTCCAGTTTTATCGAATACCACTGTATTGATCTTAGTGATAGCATCCAGATAATTACCACCCTTGAATAAAATTCCCAACCGGGATGCCGCTCCAATTCCCCCAAAGTAGCCCAACGGAATACTAACCACCAACGCACAGGGACACGAAATCACCAGAAAGACCAAAGCTCTGTATAGCCAATCATTAAATGCAAATACAAATGGAGGATTAATAAGTGAATAAACAAATGGACACAAAACAATTAACACTGCAAGCGCTATAACAATAGGTGTATAAATGCGCGCAAACTTACGAATAAACAATTCAGCCGGAGCCTTACGTTCGGAAGCATTCTGAACAAGCTCCAATATTCGGGCAAGTGCACTCTTATCAAAAGGTCTCGTTACCTCGAGCCGGATAACCTTATCGGTTACAATCATTCCGGCAAGTACTTCTTCACCTTTCCGAATATTACGAGGAACGCTTTCACCTGTTAATGCGGCTGTATTGAAGGCAGCCACTTCATTCTGCATAGTTCCATCCAATGGCACCCGTTCGCCTGCCTTTATTTCTATGATTTCACCGACTTTTATCTTTTTAGGGCTTTCAATAACAAGATTGCCTTCCCGGAGCACTAATGCTTTCTCGGGTCTTACATCCAATAAGGCTCCAATATTACGTTTGGCTTTATCTACCGCTTTATCCTGAAACAGTTCTCCTACTGTATAGAATAACATCACGGCTACTCCTTCCGGATATTCACCAATATAGAAAGCTCCCAAAGTAGCTATAATCATTAGAGTGAACTCACTGAAATAGTCTTTTTCCCTGATACTTTCCCAGGCTTCTTTCATCACTGGAATTCCTACCGGAAGATAGGCCACGATATACCATATCAAGGCAACAGATCCTTCACGGAAGAATGCTAAATCGAGAGCATTCATAATTATTCCACTTGTCAGAAGCAGGAGAGAGAATATCACTTTCCCATATTCATGGAATACCGAAACCTTTGCATCAACCTTTTTTTCTGCTGCGCATGAATGAGCGCCACAACTACAATGTCCCATAACTTTCATCATTTAGTTGATGCAAAGGTAGCAAATGATTTATGCAACAAAGTTGCAAAACCGGTTTTAGAACATATATCCCAACGAGATCATCAGGTTTCTGTTCTTCATTCCTACTTCTTTGATTACCTCAACAAGTCCGAAATCATAGCTTATGGCAACTTGATATTTCTTACTGAACTCAACCCCGGCTTTTAGTCCAAGACCGAAGTCGAATCGTTTTAGACCATCGTCTCCAAATATATCTTCGGACATCGAGTTACCTCCTAATTCCGCAATATCTGCAATATCACCGTCCACTTTCAATTTTGCTTTTCCAAACAGCCCAACAGCCATATAAGGACCTACACTACCAAATAATGAAAAATCATCATTGACGGCATATTTATACCCGACACGTACCGGCACTTCCAGATAGTATGGATTAAATTTTATGCTCGCAAGTGATCCTCCATCAATTTTAGCACCTTTCAATGTAAGCAATGCAGCGAAGTCCATATAGGCACCACTACCATTCGCATCCTGCGACAATCCCAACTCTGCTTTAACACCTGCGTGAAAACCTATCCTGCTATCAAAACCTGTAATGGTGTATTTACTAACATTCATACCTGCCATCACACCCCATTTCAGATTGTCTTGAGCATTGATACTCACCGCACTTATCGCTACTAAAGCGAATAATAATAAGGCCTTTTTCATACGAATAAATAATTTAATTATTGTTTAGAAATTATGTGAGGCAAAAATAACAATAATTCGCATAACTCCGAGAGATTTAGTAAAAATATAAAAATAAACGATATGAATCTTATGAGGTATAGTCATAGCAAGAGAACCGGACTATTTCAAACGATTTTACGAGATATAGAACAAAAACACTCTGTACAGAGAAAAAATAAAGAATGAAAGACTGCATAACTTAATTAATTGTTATCTTTGCACAGTCAGTCGTAGCGCGACTGTATTGTTTGTTTTAAGAAAAAAAGCGTTTAGCTGATTTCTGTGCCAGTGAAAAGTCCAAATAAAATCAACGCACATGAAACAGATAAATGCTCCTTGCAATATGCGGGGAGTGTTTCCTGTTTGTGCGTTAGGGCTTGGACTCCCTCACTGGCGGATAGGCAAATGCTCTCCGCTTTTTTTGTGCCTATAAATTTGCAATAGATACAAACGACAAATTAGTAATAATCACAAAGGCAAGTCAATTCGGGTGGAGCGGCCCCCGAACGACTACAGAGTCGAAAACGTAACATTTAGATGTTACTACTTGCCTTTGAAAATATAAGAAACAGAGGCTAGCTACACCTGCAAGGGGAACAAATGGATTCATCCAGGAGTTCCCCTCTATTTTTGTGAAGATGTGTACTATTGGAAAGACAGATATTAGATCTACATATAAATTTGATGATTCTTATTGTCAACCAAAGCTTTTCCCAAATAGTATAATGATTATCATCGGTTTACATGCTGACAATAAGCCATGACAATAGGCCGACAATAAAAAATTATAACTTCTATTGTCAGCCTGTTCTTTAATCCCTTTGGAGCAAGATTATAAGATTCGTTCCAATGTGTCGATATACTCTGACTTAATTCCCAGCTTGATCCATGTTATAAACTACTGAAGACTATCATTGTTTACAGTAACAATATCATCGGCATAAGGAACACATACGCTTTATAAAATGAATACGCCCTTATTAAATGAATGCTACATAGCCGGTATCTTTCACTTACCAAGCAGGTATTGTTCCATTAAAGTGTCGGTGTTGTTAACTCCCCACGCGTGACGAGATCTTCCCACGGCCGTGGTAGGAATTCGTCACGGCTGTGGGAAGAAGTTACCACGCCGTGGAGAACTAAAGATACCGGTGCTTTAGTGGAACAATACTGATACCCTAGAGGAACTATACTGGCGTGTTAGCGGAACTATATAGGTATATTAATGAAAAGATATCACTTTGGAAAGCTGTTATAAAAATGCGGCATTACTTCGAAACATGTTCATAAAGCTTTTGTTTATCAGGTTATTAAAAGGATCATAAGAGATAAAAATAAGGCTGACAGTAAAAGTAGATATATTTTATTATCAGCCTATTATCAGCATCTATTGTCAGGTGATATAGCATTGATATTCACATACTTAAATACCATTCTGACAGTTTGACAATAAAACAGGTACAAATCAATAGAAACGATCATAAAGTTTTTAATAGGGAAGAAGAACTAAAGGAATTAAAACGAATTCAGCAATCGGCATTTGAGTCGAAGAAGGAAAAATTTGTTGATAGAAGAATTTGGAAAAATTATGGAACCTACTTTTCTATTTTAAGCGCAATTGCGGAGGTAAAAATACAGCAACACCAGGAGAAAAAAACGTAGGTGACTATCTGAAACAGTACTTAGTCAGGCACGGATTACAGATTTTCTATGAGCTTAGTACCCCATCACCTGTATTCCGTGCCCAATATAATATCATTGTCGGTTTTCTTCCCGGTCTGTCCGGATAAACTCCAGAAGTCGTTCTACCGCTTCTTCTTCAGGAATATTTTTCTCCACACACACCTTGCCTTTATAGAGACTGATTTTCCCCCGTCCTGCTCCTACATAGCCGTAGTCTGCATCTGCCATCTCACCGGGACCATTTACGATGCATCCCATGATGCCGATCTTCAGCCCTTTCAAATGTGAAGTGGCTGCCTTGATACGGGCAATAGTCTTTTCCAAGTCGTAAAGTGTACGGCCGCAACCGGGACAAGATATATATTCTGTTTTGGAGGTGCGGGTACGTCCGGCCTGCAAGATTCCGAAAGCAGTAGCATCAACGACGGCATGGCTCAAGTTACCCTGATTGAACAGGAAGATGCCATCACAAAGACCGTCAAAAATCAAGGCTCCCATATCGGCTGCGGACTTTATCTGCAAATTCTCCGCATCATCTTCCGAATAATGCTGGAAGAAGACAACCGGATTTTGTAAACCTTCCGTCATTAGTTGATGTACCAGTGCACGGTGCTCACCCAAACGGTTCGGATGATTGCTTTGGGAAACAATCACTACCTCCGGATGATGTTTCAGACAGGCTATCACTTCATCCGTTTGTGCCATGTAGGGCATAAACAGGAATTTAAGTTCTGCATTGCATTCTCCCATTAAAGGCAGCTGTGCATGATTGAATGCAGGCCAGGTTCCGTCTTCTCCCTGCCATACATCCGCATCAAGAATATATTCTACTCCGTCTTCCCGTTGATCGGGCAAGGTTCTTCCGGCGTAAATATAGTCCGGTGTGAATTGCGGGTTTACCTCTGTCTTCCCGTCCATGCGGTCGGCAATAACCACAGGTACATGTTCACCTCCGATATTACAGACGGCTTTTGTCTTGCGACGTTCGGGAGACAGATAATTGAATTCCGGTGCTTCCAATCCCGGGATATAAGGATGATCCTGCCTCAACAGAACATAATCCACCAGTTTACGGGCCACCGGGATTTCAGCTTCAGGAGCTTCGCTCAAAGATACCCGAATAGTATCTCCCAATCCGTCACTCAACAGCGCACCGATGCCAAGGGCGGACTTGATACGTCCGTCTTCTCCATCTCCGGCTTCTGTCACCCCGAGGTGTAATGGGAAAGCCATCCCTTCTTTTTCCATGACGTCTACCAACAGGCGGACAGTTTTTACCATGACCACCGTATTAGAAGCTTGATGGAAATCACCACATCCGTGAAGTTTTCCTCTACACAGATACGGAGAAACTCCATGCAGGACTCTACCATTCCTGCGGGGGTATCGCCATAACGGGACATGATACGATCGGACAGAGAGCCATGATTTACTCCAATCCGGATAGCCGTGTGATTCTCTTTACAGATATTCAGGAACGGGACAAACCGGTCATGGATTTTCTGTATTTCCTGCGCATACTCCTCGTCTGTATATTCCAGTTTTTTAAAAGTACGCGCAGCATCTACATAATTTCCCGGATTGATTCGCACCTTTTCTGCGTATTGAGCAGCCACGTCTGCCACTTTCGGATTGAAATGCACATCGGCAACCAACGGAACCATATATCCCTGGCTACGCAGTCCGATATTAATGTTCATCAAGTTTTCGGCTTCTTTGATGCCCTGGGTTGTGAGGCGGACATACTCTCCACCTGCATCAACAATACGTTTCGCCTGTTCCACACAAGCCTGTGTATCCTGCGTAGACGTGTTCGTCATCGACTGGACACGAATAGAATTGGGGCCGCCCAACGGCACAGCCCCAATATTTACTTCTGTGGTTTCTCTTCGAAAATAATTGAATAGATCCATTAGTTCGTTTTATATTCAAACTTCACTTCTTTCAGTTCTTCGTTTGCTTTTACGATTTTCTTTTTCAGTCCTTCCTTGTAAGCAGCAAAAGCTTCTGCCAGTTTCTCATCGCTCAATGCCAGCATCTGGATGGCAAGGATAGCGGCATTCATCGCTCCGTTGATGGCAACCGTTGCTACAGGAATGCCCGGAGGCATCTGAATGATAGAATAAAGTGCGTCCACACCATCGAGCACGGAACCTTTTACAGGTACTCCGATCACCGGCAATGTAGTGTTAGCCGCAATTACACCGGGAAGGGCGGCAGCCATTCCGGCAGCAGCGATAATTACTTTAATGCCACGGTTGCGGGCATTCTTCGCAAACTCTTCCACAGCTTCGGGCGTGCGGTGAGCAGAAAGAGCGTTCATTTCGAACGGTACATGCATATCATTCAGTAGCTGTGCAGCCTTCTCCATAACAGGAAGGTCGGACGTGCTGCCATGATAATACTTACAATTGGAGTCATAGAATAAAAATTAAAAGCCTCTTCACAGCCCTTTCACGAAGAGAGGGGGTTCAGCTACATTCAACTTATATTAGTTATATTTCTGTTTGCACTATCCGTTTACCACGCTTTATACGCTTCGGCATCCAGTAGATCTTCCACCGCTTTTACATCCGCCGCTTCACTTTAATCAACCAACCTTCGCCATAGGGATCTTTATTAACCAGTTCCGGGTTTTCTTCCAATGCTTCATTTTGTTCGAGCACCTCACCTGCTATCGGCAGGAAAAGATCGGAAATAGTTTTCACTACTTCAATCGTTCCGAAAGTTTCACCGGCTTCCAACGTTTCACCAACAGTCGGGATATCTACGAACACAATATCGCCCAATTGTTCCTGTGCATAATCGGTGATACCAACGTATGCAATGTCTCCGTCAACGCGAATCCATTCGTGTTCGTTCGTGTACTTCAAATTCTGTGGAAAGTTCATAATGATTAGTTTTTAGGATTTATACTGTTTTAAAATAAAAATACTCGAAATAAGATGTTACTCACCGGATGAAGTACCAAAAGGGCACATATCAGACCGACAGCAAAACCGGAAAGCACCTCACCCAGCGTGTGATGTCCCAGAACAATGCGTGCAGAACCCAATATACCGGCAATCAAAATAAACAGGCATAGCCATCCGACCGGATTGTAACCGAACAAGGCACTGAAAGAAATCAAGCCTCCGATCACCCCACCCATTCCTGCCATGTGTTCGCTCAACTTCCATTTCAGGTTTACTGCAATGCAAATGATAGACACTACCAGGGAAGCAAGAATGATACCAGTCATATACCACGGGATATTCAGCCTACGCATCATCAGCAGGCAGACACATACGAGATGATGGTCAGCAGATAGGTACATAACGCTTCTTACGTTCACTCAACTCCTGACGGGCAAACCCATTGATTTTACGAAACAAGAAAATTGTAATAGTAGGTGTCAGTATGGTGAAGCAGTAAACGATTCCCAACACTATCAACTTATATTGTATCGGCATGATACGAAGATAAGAAAACAGGAATAACACCAGAAACGATAAAAACGGAATAGAAAATGGAGTAAAGACCATCGAAGTGACTCTCGCCACCTGCAACATCGTCTTATCCGCTATGATATGTTCTCTCTCTCTGTCCACTCTTCTTTGATTACTAGTTACTAATTACAAATTACAATTCTCATTCTTCATTGTTAATTATCCATTATTTTCGCAGTCTCGCCACGGGGATATTCAGTTGTTGACGGTATTTGGCTACTGTCCTGCGGGCAATGGGATAACCTTTCTCCTTTAATATATCCGCCAATTCATCATCGGTCAGGGGTTTCTTCTTGTCCTCGCCTTCAATACACTCTTTCAGGATTTTACGAATCTCACGGACAGACATCTCTTCGCCATCTTCTGTGGTATATCCGTCGCTGAAAAAGTATTTGAGCGGATAGATACCGTAATTCGTCTGTACATATTTACTGTTACTCACACGGGAGATTGTCGAAATATCCAATCCCGTACGTTCCGCCACGTCTTTCAGAATCATAGGTTTCAATAGCGATTCATCTCCTTCCAAGAAGAAAGGACGTTGCAGGTCGATAATCGCCTGCATGGTAACCATCAAGGTATTCTGACGCTGACGGACAGCATCGATAAATCCTTGTGCCGCATCCATTTTCTGTTTCAGAAACATCATCGCTTCTTTAGATTCCTTAGACTGGTTAGCCCTGTTTTTTGTATGCTCCTCCACCATTTCCGTGAAGTCACGACTCATACGGAGTTCGGGAACATTGCGGTTATTGAGACTTACATTGATGGTTCCGTCATCATACGTTTCCACAATAAAGTCAGGAACTATTTGTTGGAGATTTCTGCCAATTGCTTCTCCTAAAGAAGCACCCGGACGTGGATTCAGTTTGGTTATTTCAGTAATGGTTTCCTGGAAAGTCTCTTCATCAATATCCAGTTTCTTTATAATCTTCTCCCAATGTTTACGGGTGAATTCTTCGTAACATTCTCTGATAATCCTTTCTTCCAGATTCAAGATAGGACTGGGAGTTTTCTCTTCTTCTTTTTTCCGGCGAATCTGTATCAACAGACATTCCTGAAGACTACGCGCACCGATACCTGCTGGATCGAAGTCCTGTAAGATGTTCAATGCTTCTTCCAGTTCTTCCTCGGTCGATTCGATACCGGCATAAATCGCCAGTTCGTCGCAGATACTTTCCAAAGATTTGCGAAGCAATCCGTCATCATCCAATGAACCGATCAGGTATTCCACCAAGTCACACTGGTGCTCTGTCAGGTTGCGTTCACGCAACTGTTCTTTCAGGATTTCATAAAAAGAGGTGGAGTCGGAAAATGGAATATCCTCCGCTTGTTCATCTTTCGAACGGTTGTTCTCTTGCAATTTATAATCGGGAATATCGTCTTCTGTCAGATAGTCACTCAAAGAATCATAGTCATTGGCATCGCTATCCATGCCATCCTCTGCATTCTCGGTATCGGAATATTCATTATCCGTAGCATTCTCTTCTTTACCTTCTTCAAGTGCCGGATTTTCAAGCAGTTCAGCATGGATACGGTCTTCCAACTCTACTGCGGGAAGCTCCAACAGTTTCACGACCAGAATCTGCTGGGGCGAGAGCGTCTGTACCTGCTGTTGCGCCTGAGATTGTATTTGACGGGAACCTTGTGCCATATTCGTTTTTGCTTTCTACTGTTTCTCGCTACAAAAGTAACTTTTTAACGAGAGATTACACAGATTAGGGAGATAATTTTTAATCCTATAACACAAAATTCGTTATCTTTGTTGCACGAACTTAAAAACTAGGACAAATATGTTTGCCAAAGAAACGTATATGCAGCGGAGAGCCCTGCTAAAAAAGAACTTAGGCTCCGGAGTGTTGTTATTTCTCGGAAATGACGAGTGCGGACTGAATTACGAAGATAACACATTCCGTTATCGTCAGGATTCCACTTTCCTTTATTATTTCGGACTTTCATGTGCCGGACTTTCGGCTATTATCGATATAGATGAAGACAAAGAAATTATCTTTGGTGATGAGTTGTCTATCGACGCAATCGTATGGATGGGATCACAGCCGACGTTGCACGAAAAATGCGAACGTGTAGGCGTAAAAAATCTGATGCCGTCTGCTGACATTGTAGCTACCTCCATCAGTGTGTACAGAAAGGGAAAGCAATTCACTATCTGCCTCCTTACCGCCCTGAACATAAACTGAAACTGATGGACTGGCTGGGTATTCCTCCCGCACATCAGGAAGGTTCTGTTCCATTCATCCGTGCCGTGATCGCTCAACGCAACTATAAATCTGCAGAAGAAATCGTAGAAATAGAAAAGGCTTGCGATGTAACTGCCGATATGCATATTACAGCTATGAAAGTACTTCGTCCGGGTATGTACGAATATGAAGTGGTAGCTGAAATGAACCGGGTGGCCGAATCTAATAACTGCCAGCTATCATTCGCTACAATTGCCACTATCAACGGGCAGACTCTGCACAATCATTATCACGGAAATAAAGTGAAGCCGGGTGATTTGTTCTTAATCGATGCCGGTGCAGAAGTAGAGTCAGGTTATGCGGGTGATATGTCGTCTACCATTCCTGCCGATAAGAAGTTCACCACCCGTCAGCGTGAAGTATACGAGATTCAGAACGCCATGCATCTGGAATCCGTAAAGGCTCTCCGTCCGGGTATTCCTTATATGGACGTATACGAACTGTCAGCCCGCATCATGGTGGACGGTATGAAGACGCTCGGATTGATGAAAGGAAATACCGAGGATGCTGTACGCGAAGGTGCCCATGCGTTGTTCTATCCGCACGGACTAGGTCACATGATGGGATTGGATGTACATGATATGGAGAATCTGGGAGAGATATGGGTAGGTTACAACGGTCAACCGAAGAGCACACAGTTCGGTCGCAAATCGCAACGCCTCGCCATCCCATTGGAACCGGGTTTTGTACACACGGTAGAACCGGGTATTTATTTTATTCCGGAACTGATCGACATGTGGAAAGCAGAAAAGAAATTTACCGATTTTATCAACTACGAGATAGTGGAGACTTATAAGGACTTCGGTGGTATCCGCAATGAGGAAGATTATCTGATTACAGAAACCGGTGCCCGCCGATTAGGCAAGAAGATTCCTTTGACACCGGAAGAGGTGGAAGCTTTAAGATAAAAAGCCTCATCAAAATAAAAGAAGAACCTTTCTTCTATTCAAAATCAATGAGGTTGTGTCAAAACGTTGGCACAACCTCTTTTATATTTTACAGTTCTGCTATATTTTCTTTTGGCTATGCTGCTTTTTCCTCATGCATTTGGCAACAAGTTGCTATATTCCAATTATATCGGGTTATAAATAGTCCCATAAACATATATTTGGCAACTGTAATGAGCCCTTTCCTTCTTTTATCAGTTTAGCACACATTTTTTTGATATTAAAGGCTATAGCAAAGAAAGCAAAGTCCATTGTAACCTTGTCTTCTCCCACATGCCGGAATCTTCTGTATGCCATGTTGTATTTCATTTGTCCAAACACAGCCTCTGGTTCTATACACCTCCTGCCTCTATGCTTGATACCTTCTTCTGAGAGCAACCTTTCCCGTGCCTGCCGTTTGTATTGATTTAATCGGTGGTTGACTTCTATAATACGGTTCCCCCGAGCTTTAAAACAACTGCCACGCAAAGGGCAACCTTCGCATCTTTTTGCTTTATACCGGGCACTTTCGATGATGTATCCGCTCGCTGTCTTGTCACGTTTGGTTCCTATACGGTTCATGTGCTGTCCCATAGGACAAACGTAATAATCCTCTTGGGCATTGTAATGGAGACTTTCGGCATGGAACGGGTTGGGAGTATAACGAGGACGCTGTTCTTTATGGAAGTAATTGTACTTGATGAAGGCTTCTATCCCATTCTCCTGCATGAACCGGTAATTTTCTTCCGAACCGTAACCGGAGTCTGCCACACAGATATTCGGTAAACGGTTATAGCGGTATTGGAAAGAGTGGAAAAAAGGTATGAGGGTCAGTGTATCGGTAGGGTTGGGAAACAGACGGAAGTCTGTGATGAATTGGTTTTCAGTACCTATTTGCAGATTATATCCGGGTTTGGTCTGCCCGTTCTTCATGGCATCTTCTTTCATGCGCATGAATGTGGCACCAGGATCGGTCTTGGAATAGGAGTTACGTTCTCCAAGGGTATCAAGGTGATTGTCGTATTCTATCAGCTTGTCACGATACCCTTCAAGTTCCATGCCCTGCTTCTTCTTTTTGCGCAGGGCTTTCTTTTCTTCCTTATCCTTTGTTGCAGGCTGGCGTTCCAGGGCTTCTTTAAGTTCATCCACTATGTCAGAGAGCCTGCAGGGAGTAAACTCCACGGATGTGTCTTTTATAGAGTTCTCCTGTGCAATGGCTTCATCCACCTGCTCCAAGAGAATACGGATTTTATCCATTAGTATCGTACGGTTCCGTTCGACTGTCTTGCGCCAGACAAAAGTATATTTGTTGGCTTTGGATTCAATCTTGGTGCCGTCGATATACTCCACATCAAGGCTGATGAAACCTTTATCGGCAAGGACAAGAACCAACTGGGTAAATACATTATTTATTTCCTCCTTTACACGGTTACGAAAACGGTTGATCGTGATAAAATCCGGATGCTCATTACCGGCAAGCCAAATATAATGAATGTCACGAAGGAGGTGCTTCTCTATTTTACGGCAAGAATAGATATTATTCATGTAGGCGTAGATTATCACCTTAAGCATCATTTTAGGATGATAAGGACAACGGCCCGTTTCCTTATAAAGCTTCTTGAAACTCTCAAGATTGAGATTGTCAATAACAGCATTCACGATGCGGACCGGGTCGGTCGCAGCTATGTTTTCATCAATTCTTTGTGGAAAAAGAACGGTTTGGTTGGGAATGTAAGGACGAAAATGTAACTTTGCCATAACGAAAAACTTTATACCTAAAGATACGAAAACTTTGGGTAATAACAAAGCCCGGGCTTGAGAAAGTCTGGGCTTTGCGCATAAAAAAAGGCTGTGTCAGCGTTTTGACACAACCTCATTTTTATTTCAGTTATGCGGATAAAAGATTATACCAGGTGTCCGATCCACTCTTCGCGGTCGCCCGGAAGGAGGTCGATGACGGGGACTTCTACCATGGTGTAGCACCCCGGTTGCTGCTTCATGGAAGCGCGTGCCACGCACACAAGTACCTGTGCGGTCAGTGCCGGATTGTTGATGCGCATATTGAACTCGAACAGCTGATTCTGCGTTTTACCGGAAACTCCCTTGCGAGTCAGATTTACACCGTGTCCCATATCGAGCAGTGCGTCTACGCTGGGCACAAGTTTTACATGTGTCTCGTCGTTCACGAAGTAAGGGTCTGCCTTGATGGCTGCGGCTACTTCTTCAAACTTGTATCCGTCTTTCAGTTCGATGTATACCATGCGGCGGTGGATTCCCGTTCCAGTAGGGATCGTCATGGAGAGGGCGGCTTTCACTCCGTCGATCGCTTTTACGGCTACGGTGTGTCCCATACTCATGCCGGGACCGAAGTTGGTGTAAGTGATGCCTTTCGGAGCGATTGCTTCGAGCATGGTGCGTACGATCGAGTCGCTTCCCGGATCCCATCCTGCGGAGATGATGGATACGGCTTTGTGCTCTTTGGCGGTGGCATCCAGCGTGCGGCGCAGGTCAACGATGCCTGTGTGGATGTCGAAGCTGTCCACCGTGTTGATTCCCATTGCCAAATATTCTTTCGCGTATTTCTCAACGCTGCGGGTCGGTGTGCAGAGGATGGCCACTTCCACTCCTTCCAGCTCTTTGATATCTTTGACTACTGCATAGTTTGCCAACTCTTCCGGCTTGTTCTCTGCTCCTGCACGACGAACGACTCCGGCTATTTCGAAATCAGGCGCTGCCTGTAGCGCTTCAAGTACATAGTGTCCGATATTGCCGTAACCGACAATAGCTGCTCTTACTTTTTTCATTCTTTTATTGGTTTTATATGAACATTTTTCTTTAATTCTGCCACAAAAGTAAACAAATTACTAGGAAGTTTTGTTTACTGCCTGCATTATTTTAATTTTTTCACCTCTGACTGCGAGGCGGAAATGTTGCGAAAGTCTTTTCATCTGTGGTGAATTTGTCTTATCTTTGCAAGGTATATGATAGAATATGTAAGAGGCGAACTTGCCGAACTTAGTCCGGCAACCGCAGTAATCGACTGTAACGGGGTAGGCTATGCCGCCAATATATCCCTGAATACTTATTCGGCTATTCAGGGGAAGAAAAACTGTAAGTTATATATCTATGAAGCTATTCGGGAGGGACGCGTATGTGCTCTACGGATTTGCCGACAAGCAGGAGCGGGAGATTTTCCTGCTGCTCATTTCCGTGTCGGGCATCGGAGGCAATACGGCACGTATGATTCTCTCTGCCTTCGCCTGCCGACTGGTGAATGTGATCAGCACCGAAAATGCGAATTTGCTGAAAACGGTGAAGGGGATCGGACTGAAAACAGCGCAGCGTGTCATTGTCGACCTGAAAGACAAGATAAAGACGATGGGAGCCACCGTGGCAGGAGGAAGCGCTTCTGCCGGAATGCTGCTGCAATCTGCCAGCGTAGAAGTGCAGGAGGAAGCGGTAGCCGCTCTGACCATGCTTGGCTTTGCCGCCGCGCCTTCGCAGAAAGTGGTACTGGCTATCTTGAAGGAAGAACCGGATGCTCCGGTGGAGAAAGTAATAAAACTGGCTTTGAAAAGACTGTAGAATAGGTAATAGGTAATAGGTAATAGGTAATAGGGCGTGGAGAAACTAAAACAAGCAACAGAATAATAATGAAACAAGGGAAAATTTATATGAAAGCATGGCTGGATCTTCATGGCCGTGCAAAGGTGTTGGCGACGGATCACTGGTATCTTGAATTTGCCAATCTTTTATTGCCTGTCGTCAGCGAATCTTATTTATATAAGTCGGAGACACAGGAAAGCCAGAATCAGGTGACTCTGATGCTGACTCTTTATCTGGAAGACTGTGTGACGGACGGAGGCAACTGGCGCCAGTTCATCCGTTGGCATAAAAGGAATTACGGACGTTACCTGCCGTTTTATGAATTGTCGGAAGGTTATCTCACCGACGAGATCAATAAAGAGGATATCGCTTTCTTGCTGTGGGGAATTAATTCGCCGGTAGGCGATGACTTTGACGGTGTGGAGAATCCCTTGGATGCGGACTTGCTGGAGTTTGCCGATGTGATCTATGCGCAGTTGGAGGATGTTTTCGAGAAAGCGCCTATCAGCGACGGACTTGCCGGAGACTGGCTGATGGAATCGGAGCTGATGGAGAAGCAGCGGACTGCTTTGCCTGTTGCCTCGCCGGGCGATCAGTTGCCCGTGAATGTGGAACGCTTCTGAAAGCGAGTGGTGGCGAGCCGTTGATGTTCTTCGATTCGTATGAGGCTTTGAAACTGTTCTTTGTGCAGGCCTGCAATGGGAGGACGAGGAAGATGCTCTGTTGCCCGACTTGAAGGAGTTTTCGGATTTCGTGATGTACGCTAATCCGAAAGGTTTGCTGATAGGTCCGGACGTAGCCCGCTACTTTGCCGACAAACGGAATCCGCTGTATAATGCGGAAATGGCTGAGGAAGAGGCGTACGAACTTTTCTGCGAGGAAGGGCTGTGCCCGTTCGATCTGCTGAAGTACGGCATGGAACATGACCTGCTGCCGGAAGCGCAATTCCCTTTCGAGAACGGGAAAGAGCTGCTGCACGAAAACTGGGACTTTATTGCCCGCTGGTTTTTGGGCGAGTATTACGAAGGAGAATGATACTTTGTTAAGTTATGCCAATCAAAAAAAGTAACAATCCGTTCGCCGGAAAGGCGAAGCCTGCTGCCGGAAAAAAGAAAGGGACGGGGAAACGGATAGGTAAGTCAAAGGTGGAGAAGGCTAATAATCAGTTGAATAGGAGAGTGAAATAAGCCTTTGGAGACTGCGCCCTTTCTACCTGTCAGGCTACGCCGTTTTATGTAGGCAGGCTACGCCGTTTTAGGATGCTGGTTTACGCCGTTTCTCCAAGGTAAAAGGGTGCGAGCAAGAAAACAATGCTGCGTCTCTTTAAGTTGGAAATGAATATCATTACTATTTGTGCCTAATGATAAGTCGGAGAACAGTCTCTTGAATTGAAATAAAAATCGGTAAGCGATGAAAAAATAAATGTGCTATCTCTGATAAACACAAATTTTCATCGCTTACCGTTTTTACTTATCCTTTTCGGACTGCTTGATTTATTCTTCTCCGATAGCGCTTTTATCACTTTTCCGGAAAGCCGTTACTCCGAAAGAACCTTTATTCTTCGGCAGCTTCTTCCATCGCTTTCCGTTCTTTTTTCTTATTGATAAATCCGATTTTCAGATTGGCGTCTTCCTGTTCTTTCTTGATTTGCTGCATGGCGGAAAGGATTTTCGACAGTTCGTAAACGCCTGCTACTGCCTGTCGGTCAGTCGGACTCATCGTCGTTGTGTATCTACGGTCGCCGATAAATTCCACACGGATATTCTTGTCTTTGTTGAGGTTCAGAAATTCGATCACGTTACCGTCTTCTCCCAATTTGTAATCGGCTTTTTCTATTTTCTCGTTCATATCCGATGTTTCGTAGCTGTCCTTCGAAGTCGGAGTTTCGGCAAAACTGCCGTCGGGAGTCATCACTTTGACGCCTACATGATGGATATTGCCGGCTCCGCAATAAATGGAAGTCATGCTCATAATTCCCTGCTCGCTCACTTGGAAGCGAAGGAAGGAACGATGGAGATTCTTCTCGATGGCTTGTGTAGGCCATATGTAGTTACCCACTTGCTGATATTCGGCATCTTTCTCCAGGGTGTACTTGCCTTTGATGGCGTCAAACGCTGCTTGCTTTGCCTGGAGAGCACTGTCCAGAAAGGCCAGAATCTCTTGTTGAGCCTTGAGTTCCACATCCAGCATCAATTCCTGACCGGCTTTGCGGGCCTCGAATGCTTTGGGATACAAAATCTTGATACTGTCGATTTGTGTCTTTGCTTCTTCGTAGTCGCCACGTTCGTAGGCAGCACGGGCAATCGTCAGTTTTTCATTGGCTTTTTTCTCGATGCCGTTTCCGCAGGCTGTCAGTGCCAGCGTGCCGCAAAAGAAGATAATCAGTTTTTCATCATACCATTTACATTTTACTATTAGACGATTTGCGATGGAGATGGGACGTGCAGTGTTCACGACTTACCGCCAACTGTTCGTTACTTGCGGTTTGCCGTTCGTGTTACTTGCCGTTTACCGTTCCTCGCCCGTTCATCGTTTACTTTATAGCGACAAAAATACAAATATATCCCTTATTTTTGTAATTTTGCCCCCTCAAAACTTGTATTGGCAATAAGTGTTTGATGATTATGGACCGCCCGACCGGTGTTTTCATCAACTATTTAACTGTCTGTTGCCAGTCGTTAAGCATTAAAAAGATGATAGAGTTGACTCAAGAGGAACTGAAACAGTATTTTAGCGAACCGATCTTCGGACACATTGCCGAAACCGCTGACGCACTCGGACTGGAGTGTTACGTGGTAGGCGGTTACGTTCGTGATATTTTTCTGCAACGTCCCTCTAAAGATATAGATGTAGTAGTAGTAGGCAGCGGGATGCAATGGCGGAAGCACTTGGAAAACGCTTGGGGCGTGGTGCGTACGTCTCTGTTTTCAAGAATTTCGGTACGGCACAAGTGAAATATAAAGGTACGGAAGTCGAATTTGTAGGTGCCCGCAAAGAATCCTATCAACGGGATTCACGGAAGCCCATCGTGGAAGACGGAACACTGGAGACGATCAGAACCGCCGTGACTTTACTATTAACGCGATGGCTGTCTGCCTGAACAAAGCACGCTTTGGCGAACTGGTTGACCCGTTTGGCGGCATGGCGGACATGAAGGAAAAGACCATCCGCACACCCCTCGATCCGGATATCACGTTCAGTGACGACCCGCTGCGCATGATGCGTTGCATTCGCTTTGCCACGCAACTGAATTTTTATATCGATGACGATACGTTCGAATCGCTCTGCCGTAACAAAGACCGGATTGAAATCATATCCCGTGAACGGATTGCGGATGAGCTGAACAAGATCATTCTTTCGCCTATCCCTTCAAAAGGCTTTGTAGAACTGGAACGAAGCGGACTGCTTCCGTTGATTTTTCCGGAACTGGCTGCCTTGCAGGGAGTAGAAACACGAAACGGACGGTCGCACAAGGATAACTTTTACCATACGCTGGAAGTGCTGGACAATATCAGCAAAAAGACGGATAATCTCTGGTTGCGTTGGGCAGCTTTGCTGCACGATATCGCCAAGCCTGCAACGAAACGTTGGGAGCCTAAAGCGGGCTGGACGTTCCATAATCATAATTTTATCGGTGAGAAGATGATTCCGAATATTTTCCGGAAGATGAAGTTGCCGATGAATGAGAAGATGAAGTATGTGCAGAAAATGGTCAGCTTGCACATGCGTCCCATTGTGATAGCGGATGATGTAGTGACGGATTCTGCCGTACGCCGTCTGCTTTTTGAGGCGGGGGATGATATCGACGACTTGATGACACTTTGCGAAGCGGATATCACTTCGAAAAACATGGAGCGCAAGCAGCGTTTTCTGAATAACTTCCAGCTGGTTCGCCAAAAGTTGAAAGACCTTGAAGAAAAGGACCGTGTCCGTAATTTCCAGCCTCCGGTGAGTGGAGAAGAGATCATGGAAACTTTCGGCTTACAGCCCTGTCGTGAAGTCGGTGCTTTGAAAAGTGCGATAAAGGATGCTATTCTGGATGGAGTTATCCCCAATGAGTATGAGGCAGCCCATGCTTTTATGCTGGAACGGGCGGCGAAGATGGGACTGAAGCCTGTAAAATAGCTTTTCTTGTTCAAATTGGGGTGACTAACAAGTCGATTCTATCTCAAATCTCCTCCTTCGAGAGGAGTGGTCGCAGACCGAGGTGGTAGGAGAAATAATGTTTGTTCCTATTTCTTTGTAAATGATAGGATTATGTATCACTACACCTCCCCCTACGGGTACTCCTCCTTCCCGAAGGAGGAGATTTAAGATACTATTGACTTTTTAGTCAGTCCCTTATGACAATTCTATAATTTCTTCGTTGCAGTTAGTCAGTTTCTCAACTCCTTCGTTTGTCACTACCCAAGAGTTTTCGATACCTACAGGGCCTACACCGGAAGAACGATTTTCGGTTCGAGAGCAAAGACCATGCCCGGTTCCAGCTCCTGCTTGATGCGCGGAGCAAGTACAGGCGCTTCGTTGATTTCAAGTCCGATGCCGTGACCAATGAACTTGGCTTGTTGTCCCGTTCCCATAAACTTATCGGCAAAACCTGCTTGGGTAACCATTTCGATTGCAGTGTTATACAGCATTTCGCAGGGAATGCCGGGTCTGGCTATCGAAGCGATCTTTTCCTGGATATCCAGACAAACTTGGTGAGCGGTATATGCTTCTTCCGACAATTTGCGATAGAGAACACACGGCTCATATCGCCCATATATCCGTTGAAGTTGCCTCCCAGATCGACCATAACACTTTGTCCTTCTTTCAGCGGAGTCTTGTCAGCGCCTCCGGGCAGGGCAGGATCGAGTCCGCGACCCCCTAAAGCAAAATCGTAGGGAGAAGGATAACCGGCATTATCTCCGGTCAGCACACTTCCCATGAAGATTTCCATGCTGCGTCCAAACACGCGGAAGATGCCGAGGCAACCTTGAAGGCGCATCAGACGTTCGATTTCTATCGAGAACTCGATATCTGTCATTCCGGGGTAATATGCGAACGGAATCTGTTCGTATGCCTTGGCATGTGCCATGCCCGAACGACGGAACATTTCGATTTCGATAGCTGTCTTCACGCTGCGTGCCTGACGGATCAGCGGTGTCCCGTTCACGACTTCAGCGTCCGGGAACAAACCTGCCAGACGAACATATTCGGTATAAGGAAGTTCGTCGCCTTCCAGCATCAGTTTAGTGGGCAAAGGCAGACCTTTTTCTTTCAGAATATCGACGATCTGTTCCGGCTTGCGGATGGGGAACGAGTGTTCGCCTGTGATATTGTTGGGCCGCTTGAAAAACAGCAGTGCCGGTGAATGAAGAGGGAGATAAAGATAGCCGCTGACTACACAGCCATAGGTGTAGATTAAATTTGCATTACAAGTAATGAGGGCGGCATCAATGCCCTGTGACACCATCAGACTGCGAATCTTGTCGCGGCGGAGTTTTAATTCGGGTTGTAGCATTTTTTATTGTTATTACTGTATAATGCTACAAAGATAATTAATTCCATTGAAGAAAATAATGTTAATCTCAAAAAAATAGCGCTACCCGCGTCCTGTCACAGGAGACGAGCAGCGCAAACCACAAATACAAATACAACTAAACAAAGTCTCTTTTAAATAACGCCTTGTCCCATCATAGCGTGAGCTACTTTCATGAATCCGGCAATGTTAGCTCCCTTCACATAATTGATATATCCGTCGGGTTCTGTACCGTATTTCACGCATTGTGCATGGATACCGTGCATGATGGCGTGGAGTTTTTCGTCCACTTCAGCAGCGCTCCAGCTCAGGTGCATGGCGTTCTGAGACATTTCCAGCCCGGAAGTGGCAACACCACCAGCGTTGACTGCCTTACCCGGAGCATACATTATTTTCTTTTCGATAAATAAGTCGATTGCTTCCGGTGTACATCCCATGTTGGAAATTTCTCCAATGCAAAGAACGTTATTTTTTATGAGATTTTGTGCATCTTCTCCATTTAATTCGTTCTGAGTAGCGCAAGGAAGTGCAATATCTGCTTTTACTTCCCACGGACGCTTGCCTTCTACGAAGGTTGCACCCGGATATTTTTCGGCGTAAGGAGCAACGATGTCATTGCCCGAAGCCCGAAGTTCGAGCATATATCTATCTTTTCTCCGCTGATGCCGTCCGGATCGTAGATATATCCGTCCGGTCCGGAGATCGTAATTACTTTGGCACCCAATTCGGTCGCCTTGGTGGCAGCGCCCCAAGCTACGTTACCGAAGCCGGAGATAGCGACTGTCTTGCCTTTGATATCTATATTTTTTGCCTGCAACATCTGATAAACGAAGTACAAACCGCCGAAGCCGGTAGCTTCCGGACGAATCAGCGAACCGCCGAACTCCAGTCCTTTTCCGGTAAAGGTTCCCGTAAATTCGCGGGTCAGCTTCTTGTACATACCGAACATATAACCTACTTCGCGTCCGCCTACACCGATATCACCGGCAGGTACATCCATGTCCGGTCCCAGATGGCGCCACAATTCAAGCATAAACGCCTGACAGAAACGCATGATTTCAGCATCGCTCTTGCCACGGGGCGAGAAGTCCGAACCGCCTTTGCCGCCACCCATCGGAAGGGTAGTCAGCGCATTCTTGAATGTCTGCTCGAAGCCGAGGAATTTCAAAATGGAGAGGTTGACGGAAGCATGGAAACGGATACCGCCTTTGTACGGACCGATTGCATTGTTGAACTGTACACGATAACCGAGATTGGTCTGAACTTCCCCTTTATCGTCTACCCAAGTGACACGGAAAGTGAAGATACGATCAGGTTCTACCAGTCTTTCTTATGATCTTGACCTTTTCAAATTCGGGATGCTGATTGTATATATCTTCGATCGAAAAGAAGAACTTTCTTTTACTGCTTGAAGATACTTCTAATTCACCGGGGTGCTTTGCCTCCAAAGAGGACATGATTTTCTGGATGTTCATGATATCATATTTTAAAAGGTTATTCTGATAAAATGTAAACTGCTCACACTGCAAATATAGGAAAATTTTTCAAATATGATTGGTTTTATGGTGATATTTTGATTAAATAATGATAAAATGATAGTGATAGGTAATAAGTAATAGGTAATAAGTAATAAGCTGCGCTGTAAACCGCATGGTTATTACCTGTTACCTATTACTTATTACCTATTATAAACTTTATAAAGAAGATGATAGCAAATGAGATTTAAAAAATTAACTTTGCAGGGTAAACGTCAAGTAGACTGTACTATGAATCATTTCATTATGGAATAAAAAATAGAAAGAGACTATGCTCAGCAAGTATAAATTAAACCAGCTTTACTTCAAAGATACGCAATTCGCCAATTTGATGACACGGCGGATTTTCAATGTTCTGTTGATTGCCAACCGTATGACGCTTTCATGCTGGAAGATGACGGACGCATTGATGAAAAGATATTTAATGAATATACATCCTTGTCACTTCGTTATCCGCCTCGTTTCTCACAGGTTTCTACGGAAGAGGAAGCATTGACGCAGTTGGAGAATATGTCATTCGATCTGGTGATCTGTATGCCGAGTACGGGAGACAATGACAGTTTTGATATCGGGCGGCACATCAAAGAGAAATACGAACATATTCCGATCGTTATCCTGACTCCTTTCAGTCACGGTATTACAAAGCGGATTATCAACGAAGACCTGAGCGCATTTGAATACGTATTCTGCTGGCTGGGCAATACCGACCTGTTGGTTTCTATTATCAAACTGATGGAAGATAAGATGAACCTCGAACATGATGTGCAGGAAGTAGGCGTGCAGATGATACTTTTGGTGGAAGATGGCATCCGGTTCTATTCTTCCATTCTTCCCAACCTGTATAAATTCGTGTTGAAGCAGAGCCAGGAATTTTCTACCGAAGCTCTGAATGCGCACCAGCGCACGCTTCGTATGCGTGGGCGTCCTAAAATCGTTTTGGCGCGTACGTATCAGGAAGCGATGGAAATCTATCGCAAATACCAGAATAATATATTAGGAGTCATTACCGACGTCCGTTTCCCGAAAGTGGAACGGGGAGAGAAAGACGGTCTGGCAGGTATCAAGCTTTGTGCCGCCATACGCAAAAACGATCCGTTCGTACCGTTGATTATCCAATCCTCCGAATCGGAAAACTCTTCGTATGCCGCCAAATACGGTGCCAGCTTTATCGATAAGAATTCTAAAAGATGGACGTTGACCTGCGGCGCATCGTTTCCGATAACTTCGGGTTCGGTGACTTTGTGTTCCGCAATCCGGAGACCGGAGAAGAGATTGCCCGTGTGCGGAACCTGAAAGAGCTGCAGAATATCCTGTTTGCCGTGCCTGCCGAGTCCTTCTTGTATCATATCAGCCGGAATCACGTTTCGCGCTGGCTCTATTCGCGTGCCATGTTTCCGGTAGCCGAGTTTCTGAAGCCGATCACGTGGACCAGTCTTCAGGACGTAGATGCACACCGCCGGATTATCTTCGAGGCGATCGTGAAGTACCGGAAGATGAAAAATCAGGGAGTGGTTGCCGTCTTCAAACGTGACCGTTTCGACCGTTACTCCAACTTTGCCCGTATCGGCGACGGTTCGCTGGGAGGAAAAGGCCGTGGCCTTGCCTTCATTGATAATATGGTGAAGCGTTATCCCGAATTTGAAGAGTTCGAAAATGCACGGGTGGCAATTCCTAAGACAGTGGTACTGTGTACCGATGTCTTCGACGAGTTTATGGAGACCAATAATCTTTATCAAATCGCTCTATCGGATGCCGACGATGATACGATTCTACGATATTTCCTGAAGGCGAAACTGCCCGACCGGTTGGTAGAGGACTTCTTCACCTTCTTCGATGTGGTGAAATCCCCGATTGCCATCCGTTCATCCTCTTTGTTGGAAGATTCTCATTATCAGCCGTTTGCTGGAATATACAATACGTATATGATTCCTTATCTGGACGACCGTTACGAAATGCTCCGTATGCTTTCCGATGCGATCAAAGGAGTCTATGCGTCGGTTTACTTCAGAGACAGTAAAGCCTATATGCAGGCTACATCGAACGTGATCGACCAGGAAAGATGGCAGTCATCTTGCAGGAAGTTGTGGGAAATCAATACGGAGACCGTTACTACCCGTCTATGTCCGGCGTGGCACGTTCGCTCAATTATTATCCCTTGGGAGATGAAAAAGCCGAAGAAGGCACGGTGAACCTGGCTCTTGGATTAGGAAAATATATTGTAGACGGAGGTATGACGCTCCGTTTCTCTCCTTATCACCCGAATCAAGTGTTGCAAACCAGTGAAATGGAAATAGCCCTGAAAGAAACACAGACCCGTTTCTACGCATTGGACTTGAAAAACGCAGGGCATGATTTCTCTATCGACGACGGCTTTAACCTGTTGAAACTTCATGTGAAGGAAGCCGAAAGTGACGGTTCGTTACGCTATATCGCTTCTACTTACGATCCGTATGATCAGGTGATCCGTGACGGTTTGTATCCCGGTGGACGCAAGGTAATCACGTTTGCCAATATCCTTCAACACGATGTATTCCCGCTGGCACGCATCCTGCAACTGGTTTTGAAGTACGGTGAACAGGAAATGCGGCGCCCGGTGGAGATTGAGTTTGCCGCGACCTTGAGCCGTGAACAAGATAAGACGGGTACATTCTACCTGTTGCAAATCCGCCGATTGTGGACAGCAAAGAAAAGTGCTGGACGAAGACTTGACGCTGATACCGGATGAAGACGTGGTGCTCCGTTCCAATAACTCATTGGGGCATGGCGTCATGAACGAAATTTATGATATCGTCTACGTCAAGACGGATGGATACAGTGCTTCGAACAATCAGGCCATTGCCTGGGAAATAGAGAAAATGAACCTGCAATTCCTCAATGCAGGAAGGAATTATGTGCTCGTAGGTCCGGGACGTTGGGGCAGCAGTGATACATGGCTGGGCATTCCGGTGAAGTGGCCGCATATCTCCGCCGCCCGTGTGATAGTGGAGGCCGGACTGACCAATTATCGTGTAGGACCCGAGTCAGGGAACTCACTTCTTCCAGAACTCACTTCGTTCGGCGTAGGCTATTTTACGATCAATGCCTTTATGAATGACGGAGTCTACAATCAGGATTTCCTCAACGCCCAACCTGCGGTGGAAGAAACGAAATTCCTGCGTCATGTCCGCTTTGAAAAGCCGATGGTAGTCAAGATGGATGGTAAGAAGAAGCTCGGTGTTGTTCTGATGCCGGGGATTGACTGATCTCTTTCCGGTTGATAAATAAATAAAACAAAAAGTTCTGCTCTCTATTGGAAAAGTCAGAACTTTTTTTAAATAGTTCCGTTGGTTTTAAACCAACTAGGGGCTAATTCCTTTTAAATGGAATTAAAAAAGGAATTTTAATTTCATG
>ENA-OQIG01000048-OQIG01000048.1-human-gut-metagenome-genome-assembly--contig:-NODE-48-length-66798-cov-3.763510_pt1 | contig 66798 bp, 72 predicted proteins | sample MGYA00242576_ERZ504741 | MGnify/ENA primary metagenome ERZ504741 (study PRJEB26092, sample SAMD00036436) | human gut metagenome | host: Homo sapiens | study: EMG produced TPA metagenomics assembly of... | reverse complement strand
CTATTGCGTGGTCAGGTTCGGTATTATAGAATGTTCCGCCATTGTTCTGCTTTCTTAATTGTTCTGTTCCTGTAAAGATAAAGATGGCGGGCGCATCTTCTCCGGGGTTCTGAAGCTCCATTTTAACCAGGTCGTTTCCTTCTATTTCAATCACGTCATCAATGTATCGGGCATGTGTTTTATCCAGTTGCAGTCCTAAACGGTAGGCAGATACCCGCCCATCGCACGGAAAGTGATCTTGATTTCAAGTCCGTCTTGTTCGTAATCTTCCTTGCTTCCGCCGTGTCCGTCGAAGAAGGTTGCTTGTGTGCGATATCCGATAACGAAGTCGTTAAAGTCATAATCTCCTGTTTCCGGCCAATTATCTTCCATCATAAGAGTAGCTTCTCCCCCTTTGACGGGATACCATTGGTAGCTATATGCGCCTTCTCCTCCGTTTGTATCGAAGCCACTCACGTTTTCCGGCAGTTTAATCGACAGTTCCGCACGTGTAGAAGCTCTGTTGATCGGAACGCTTATCACTTCTTTCCCTTTGCCGGCAGGATACTGTACATATAATGCCCGGTTCGCTTTCGCTACATCCAGTTCGATACTTTTAGAGATATCGGATACGGGTGTTTCTGCCAGCAAACTTTCGTCAGTACATGCTGCGTCGGTATAAATCGCTACCCGGGTTGCCACAGGAGAGTGGATCGAGAGATTGACACTTCGTGTAGTAGTCCAGTCCGCATCATCCGGAATGATCAGATCTGTTGTTTTCTCCGGTTCTTTGGGCTGTGAGAGGTCTTTGTCATCGTCAACACACGCGGTTAAAAGAAGCGTGATTCCCAGTAGGGTGTACATCATCCAATGCGTAGCTTTCATTCTTTTCGTGTTTAGAATTAGTCATTCATTCTGTTTGTGACAGCAAATATACGATAAAAGTTGTATATTATACCCTTTTTGTATTATATTTTATATAAAATATTGATTGTCTATATTGGAATGTGGATAAAATGAACAACTTTTTCTCCTTTGATTGGATGGAACAGAGCCTTCCCATACAACAAACAGAGGCTCAATTCACCCGGAATTGAGCCTCTGTTTGTATAGAATGAAGCTTCTGTTTATTCGCTGATGACCTTGCGGTATTCCGCTACTGCCATTTTTTCCGCCAGATAAGCGTTGATCAGGCTGGTGTGTGCCTGTGTCCACGAAAGCTGCGCCGACAGTACATCGACCATACTTGCCTTTCCTTCATTATAAGAGAAGGTGATCAGGTCCAGGTTTTCCTCAGCCAGTTCTTTGTTTTCCTCAGCTGTCTTTACCTGCTCTTCCGTCTCTTTGAGCTTGGTCAGTGCGGCTGCCAGTTCCTGGTTGATCTGGTCTACTACGTAACTTTGCTGTAGTTTTTGGATACCTGTGTAAGCCTTCTGCTGCCGGTTGGTCTTGAATCTTGCTCCCCAGCGCAATACGGGGATATTTACGCTCATTCCCACAATGGGAGTAAACTTCACGTCATATCCATATTGGGAGAGGCTGTTGCCCATCCGCCGGTGACGTACATGCTTACTTGCGGATTGTATTGGCTCAAGGCTGCTTTTCGTTGGGCTTCGCTCTTCTGTATGTTGACTTCTGTGCTGGCGAAATCGGCCCGGCGTTGCAGCACATCATCCAATGGAAGCAAGGTGACAGGCGGGCATACGACACCGATGGCGCAAAGGCTGTCTACAGGTGCGTTAGGCTCTTCTCCCATCAGGATATTAAGCTTTTGCAAAGCCAGCGTATAGTTCTGGCGTGCATTGATGTATTGAAGTTCGGCCTCTTTGCGGCGTGTCGAAATCATCAACAGGTCTGTGCGGCTGATAGCACCGTCTTTGAAGCGATCCTGGATGATTTCATATTGTTTTTCAACGATCTCCTGATATTGGGCCGAAGCATTGAGCATGGCACGGGCCGAAGAAGCATTCCAATAGAAGGCATCGCTCTGGTAGTGGATTTGGTCACGTGTCAGTTCTTCGCTCAGCTGGTCGAGTTTTTCGTCGGCTTTGGCTATGCGGTTCTGGGCCTGCAGGGCACCTCCGGTATATAGTGGCTGCGACACGACGAATATGCCTTGGTACGTGTGATTACGATATTGTCCGGCCGGTCCGTCCCATGAATCTATCTCTTTCAGGTTCAGTGTTCCTTCGGCAGAGATGTCCACTTTGGGCAGAAATCCCGTAAAGGCTATTTTCCGTGCGTCCGTGCTTGCCATCGATTTCAGATGTTGCTGTTTCAGCACCTGGCTATAGGCTTCCACACGTTCACGGTATGTCTCACGGCTCAGATGCGGGACTTGTGCCTGCACTTGCGCACAGAGTCCCAATGCAAATAGAAGTATAAGTTTATTCTTCATCATATACTTTTAGATTTTTAATTCGTTTCTTTATCCCTTAATCCTGTGAATGGCGCAATAGGCTACCGGAAGCACGAACAGGGTCAGTGCCGAAGCTACGAGCAGTCCGCCCATGATAGTAGCCGCCATTCCGCCGAACATGGCGTCGAACAGCAACGGAAGCATACCCAGGATTGTTGTACCGAAGCCATGGCTACCGGCACGATACGGCTGATCGTTGCTTTGATCACGCTTTGCGCGGATCGAGTCCCGATTGATTTTCGATGTCGATCTGGTCTACCAGTACAATGGCGTTTTTGATATTCATACCGATCAGTCCCAACAAGCGAGAATGGCGAAGAAGTCGAACGATTTGCCCAGCAGCAGCAATCCCAATACGATGCCGATGAATATCAACGGAAGCATCAGCAGGATGACTGTCGGCTTGCGATACGTCTTGAACAACAGCAGCAGGGTGGTAAACATCAGGAAGAAGGTCAGCGGCAGATTCTTTGCCAAAGCTTCGTTCGATTCCACCTGACTCTCCTGTTCACCAAAGTATTTCAAGGTGTAGCCTTCCGGAATCTTGATTTCCTTCTGTACCTGAGACCATATCTGGTTGAAAGCTGCGATGGCGTTCACTCCCCGTCGCGGGTCACATTGCGCCATCATCACCAACTGCCGGTTATAGTCTTTCACGTTTGAGAAGCGATATCGGAAATCGAATTCCGACACCACCTGTTCCAGACTGGTGGTCTCGGGACCATTGCCGAATACGGGCAGTGTACGCAGGTCGTTAATGCGGAAGGAATCTGCCACGCTATTGCCTTTCAATAAGATAGGCAGTACCTGGTCTCCCTGGCGGAATTCACCCAATGTCATACCGTTCGTCCCGATCTGGATGCTTTGTGCCATGCCCTGACGGGATACTCCCAACGGCTGTGCCCGTTCCGGACTGTAAATTGGTTTCCAGATAGGAATTTTGTTTCCCCAGGAGTTACGTATATTAATAAGGTCGGGATTCCGGTGCATGATTTCCAATGCCTGGTTGGTCAGTGCTACCAACGTATCCACATTGGGACCGATGAAGCCGATTTCGATGGCCGCGTCCACAGCCGGTGACAGCTTGAACAGGCTGGTACGGGTGATGGCATTCGGGAAGTTGGCCTTCATGTATACATCGAACTTCTCTTCATATTCCTTGGTATACTTGCTGTCGTTCAGTTCTACCAGTACGTTGGCAAAATTCGGTTTCGGACCGACTGAGTCGATGCCAGATAGTAACGCAACGGAGTGCTTCCGAAGGTGATCGATACTTTCTTCACTTCCGGCAGTTTCAGCAAGTGAGCTTCTACTTTTTTCATTTCCCGGGCCACATCGTTTACTCCATATCCGTCCGGATAGAACACGTCGGCACGGAAGTAAGGCTTGTCCAAAGACGGGAAGAAGTTTTGCGGCATCATTCCCATTACTACCAGAGAGACGACAAAGAGTGCGATCATCGACCCAACGTCACGATTTTCCGCCGAATCAAAACGCTCAGTATTTTTTCGAACTTGTGATAGAACGGTTTGTCATACGGATCTTTGCCGGCATTCTTTGCTTTGGATTTGAGGATGAAGTTTCCGAATACGGTGGTCTGCGTCAGTGCCAGTACCCAACTTAACCCCAGCGAAATGGCCAGTACGACAAAGAGTGGCTTCACGATCTCGGCTACCGACGAAGGTGCCAGATAGAGCGGCAGGAACGAACAGATGGCAATGAATGTGGCGCCCAGCAGTCCCCATTGCGGTCCGGTGGCTCCGTCAATCAATGCTTTCCGGCGGTCCACACCGCGGGCGATGGCTATTTGGGCGTTGTCTGTCACCACGATGGCATTGTCCACCAGCATACCCATGGCAATGATAAATCCCGCAAGTGACGTTCGGTTGAGTCCTACCCCCATGAATGACATGATAAGCAGTGTGCCTCCGATGGAGAAAACCAGCGAAGTGCCGATCAATACTCCGGCGCGCATTCCCATCACCAGCATGATGATGACAATAACGATCAGTATGGATTCTATCAGGTTGATGATAAATCCGTTATTGGCCTCTTTGGCTATGACGTTTTCGAGATAAAGACTCTCCAGATTCAGTCCTACGGGCATCAGGGGGAGGAGTTCGGCCAGTTTCTTGTCTACCATTTCTCCCGTCAGTACCACGTCTCGTTGCGGGTCGGTCGATACACCGATACCGATGGCGCGTTTACCGTTGACACGCATGATGGTGCCCGGCGGTCCATGTATCCTTTCTCTATCACAGCGATGTCTCCCAGTTTTACCTGTCCGGCCCGGGTGGTGATGACCTGGTTCCGGATGTCGTCCACTGTGGTGTACATGCCGTTGGCCACCACGCGTAGCTGTTGCTCGCCGGCTGTAATCTCTCCGGTGTTGATAATCTGGTTTTGCGATTGCAACAGGCCGGCCAGTTGTTTGGGATCGATGCCCATACCCGCCAGCTTGTTCACGGAGATGGAGATGTTTACCACTTCGGTCTGTGTGCCGAAGAGTGCTACTTTCATTACTCCGTCGGCAGTGACTACCTGTGTCTTGATGCGTTCGGCCCAGTTTCTCATTTCTTCATAACTAAATCCGTCGTCGGCCGTCAGTCCATAATAAATACCGAACACATCGCCGAAGTCGTCCGAAACCGTCGGTACCGAAGAGCCGCTGGGTAACTGTGGCTGTATGTTAAGTACCTTGCGTCGCAGTTCATCCCATTTCTGAGGGATGGAAGAGGCGGGTAGCGAAGGGAGCAATTCGAATGTGATTTTGGAAATGCCATACATGGATTCGGACTTGATTTTGTATACTCCGCTCATACTTTGTATCTCGCGGGAGATGGGTTCGGTGATCAGCCGTTCCACTTCGGCAGGCTCGGCACCGGGATAGCGCGTCATGATGACGGCCGATTTGATGACAAAAGGAGCGTCTTCCTTCTTTCCCAGTTTGCCGAAGGAGAAGACTCCTCCGATCAGCAATACAGCCAGAAAGAAGTAGATTACTTTGGTATTGTCTAATGAATATTTGGCTAAATTCATGATTGTATATGGTTTTGAGTGCACCACAGATTACACGGATTTTCACAGATTAATGATTTATATTATTGATAATAAGATTAAAAAATTTGTGTTAATCCGTGTAATCTGTGGTGAAATTAATTATTGCGTTGAACGGGCACTCTTATTTCAGTTCCTTTACCGTTTCACCTTCTACCAGTTGTGTCACACCGGCTGTCACCACAGTCTCGCCTGCTTTCAATCCTTTTGAAATGAAAGCCTGTGCATCTCCCATAGGAGAGTAAACGGTTACTTCACGACGGTTCACTTGGTTTCCGTTCAATACCCATACGTAGGTTTTGTTACCTTGCTTTCACCGAATATCGCGCTCAGCGGCACCACCGTCATGCTTTCTTCCAGGAACGGGCCTACATCGGCAGAGAAGCGGATGCTGCACGTAAAGCCCGGTTTTACTTCGTACAGGGCATGGTCGAAAGCCGGATCGTCGATCGTGATGGTCACCGGGATACCGGTACCGTCTGTCGATATGTCGAGATACTCCTCCAGTTTGGCGTTGAAGATGTGCCCGCGGTAGGTGTCGAATTCTACGCGGAAACGTTGGTCTTTGGAGCGGAGCAGGTAAAGGTAAGCGTCGGGATAGTGAATTTGATGCGTAGTTTTTGGGTGTTCACCAGCTGTACAATGCCTTCTCCCGAGTTCACGCGTTGGTAATTTTCTACTAACCGCTTCTCGATCGAGCCGTCAAAAGGAGCCGTCAGTCTGGTGTCCCGCATATTATTGCTTGAAAGTTCGTAGGCCGACTTTTTTTGTTGGAAGGTCGATACGCTGATTTCATATTCCTGTACCGAGATGGCTTGCCGTGCCAGCAATCGTTTGTTACGCTCCACTTGTGCGGCGGCGGTTTCGTAAGCCGATTTGTCTGCCGCGTATTGCAAAGCCAGATCACGCGGGTCGATAGCGGCAATCAGTTGTCCTTTTTTGACCCTTTGGCCTTCTACGACTGGCAGGTTAATGATCTGTCCGCTCACGCGGAAGGCCAGTTTCACATAGTCCACAGCCTCTACAATGCCCGAGAAGTCTTTTCTGATTTCCGACCGGGACTCTACCTGGCCGTCTTTACGGGGCGTACTGTTGTCACACTGTCTTCTTTCTTTTGTCCGCAAGCCGTCAGTAGAATGAGGCTGCGAGGATACATCCATAGTTTTTTTTCATATTTCCCATTGATTATACGCTAAGTGTTTTTTGTTCCTTTCACCACAGATTCACAGAGAGTTCCACAGAGTGGAAACAATAGAAAAGAAACTCTGTATGGTGTTGTGGCGAACTCCTTTAGTTCGTTTTAAAGTAATTAATAGTCTGTTTAGTCACATTTTGAGGGCGCAAAGATATAAAACTAAAAAACCAAAAACAGTTTTCCGGTTTGTATATTTCATATTATTAACGAAATATTGATTTACCGAAGAGAGCATAAGAAGGTGTAATTTTCCTTACCTGTTTGAAAATCAAAGAAGTATATCTTTTTGCCTTTATGTTCCTTTGAGTCCTGCCATAGAACTCCCTGCCTTAATTTTGTTTCGGTACAATCAAATCTTTACCCTTTTTCAGGTTATAAACAACTTCGGAGATGCGTATGTTCAATTCATATCCCTCTAAAAGAGAGATTTTTATCTCTTGTTTTCCGACTTTCATCTGTAAGGTGCAGTTGCGGAAATTTACTTTGAAAGTATAGCGGTCCCATGCTTCGGGAATGATGGGAGTGAAGTCGAGTTGTCCGTCCAGTATTTTCATTCCGGCGAATCCGCGTACAATGATTTGCCAACTTCCAGCCATACTGGTGACGTGCAGGCCTTGGTGCACCTCGTTGTTGTAGTCGTCCAGATCCAGGCGTGTGGAATGCAGGAAGAGGCGGTAAGCTTCTTCCGTATCTCCTATCCATGCAGCCAGAATGGCATGCACGAAAGGCGAAAGAGAAGATTCGTGTACGGTTCGGGGTTCGTAAAACCGGAAGTTGCGACGGATGGTTTCCCGGTCGAAATGTTCATAATAGAGGAAAAGTCCCAACAGCACATCGCTTTGCTTGATGTAGCACGAGCGCAGAATCCGGTCCCACGACCAGTGTTGGTTGATCGGCCGTTCGTTGACGGGAATATCGTCTACCGTACCCAGCACTTTGTCCGGATAGCCATCGTCTTGCACAAAAATACCCCGTTCTTTGTCTTCGGGCAGATACATTTTCTCGATGATCTCCTTCCATCGCGCCGTCTCTTCGGCATGCCGGAACTCGGTTGAGCGACGTATCCGGTTGTACTCTTCCGGATATTCATGCGCCACCATCTCCAGGCATTCGATGGTGCTTTGCAGGCATTGCACGCAAGAGTAGTTGGTGTACCAGTTGTTATTTACATTGTTCTCGTATTCATTGGGTCCGGTTACCCCGAGCAGCACATACTTCTGTCGGGCTTCCGAGAAAGAGACTCGCTGGCTCCAGAAACGGCTGATGGCGATCATCACTTCCAGACCGTAGTAGGCGATATATTCTTTGTTGCCTGTTACCCTCGAAAATTGCATGATGGCATACACGATGATGTTGTTGCGGTGTATCTCTTCGAATGTGATTTCCCATTCGTTGTGGCACTCTTCTCCATGGATAGTCACCATCGGATAGAGGGCGGCTCCACCGCCGAATCCCAGTTTGCGTGCGTTTTCGATGGCTTTGGGCAGTTGGTTGTAACGGTATAGCAAAAGTTTCCGTGATATTTCTCTCGGGGTCGATAACAGGAAGTAGGGCACGCAGCACAGTTCGGTGTTCCATTGTGTATTTCCGCCATACTTCTCACCGGTAAATCCTTTGGGCTGATGTTCAGGCGCGCGTCGTCTCCCCGGTAGCTTTGGTTCAGCTGGAAGATGTTGAAACGGATGCCCTGTTGCGCTGCCGGGTCTCCCTCGATCATCACATCACTTTCTTCCCAGATTTCTTCCCATTGCTGTTTGTGCGCGCCGACCAGTGCTTCCCAACCCTGCTCTTTGGCGGCTTGCGCTTCGTCCACCGCATACTCCACCAACTCCTGACGGTCGCATTGCAGAGAGGAGAGGATGGCAACATATTTTTCCAGAGTCACCCGGTCACCTGGTTTCACATCGGCACCGGCGCTGAATCCTGTCAATTTTTCCTTTTCTATTTTGATGGGACTGATATGGGTGGGTTTGCTGTTTTTATAAAACCGGTAAGTCATGCCCAGGCAGATTTGTGAATCCTCATGCTTGGTTTGCACCCAGAGGTAGGCGTACTCGTTAGTAGCTTCGGCCCGCAGGATGTTCCACATTTTTTCGTCGAAATTAGAGTTCTCGTGCTTTACGTCGCCGTTCAGGAAGGGTACCAGGGAGATTTTACCTTCGTAGTTCACCGACGTCACACTGTACTTTATCAGACAAAGATTTTGGTTTGCCAGGCTGTTGATATGCTCTACGTGTACTTCCAGCGTGTGGCCTTTGGGTGAGGTCACCCGAAAGTCGCGGTAAGAGATTCCCTCGCGCATGTCGAGTCGTCGTCTGTATGCTTCTACATCCCAATGGGCCAGGTCCAGCTCCTCATCGATCAGTCTCAGGTAAATGCCGCTCCAGTCCGGTGCGTTGGGGACGCGCGAGAAGAAACGGGGATAGCCGTTTTTCCACCATCCACCCGGGTTCGGTCGAGAAAGGTGATGCCCGCCACGTACGAGCCTTGCAGCTGTCACTGCTATAGGTTTCTTCAAAATTTCCCCGCTGTCCGAACCGGCCGTTTCCGAGGCTGAATATGCTTTCCGAAGCGCGCATGTTATCGGGGTGAAAACCCTCTTCTATGATGTTCCATTCGTCTACCTTGAGGAATTGTTTCATGGCTTTTTAAGATTGAGTCGGTTGTTTACGGCACCCAAGATACAAAAAAAGTCCGTGCCGACAGTGGATAACAGATAAAACTCTGCGTTCTTTTTATCTTTCGTGCTATTTTATGGTACGAATGGTGGGAGATGATTCCGGATCAGCGACAGGTGGGGCGATTTATTTTGTCATGAAGGTATTCTTTTATCTCTTGCCGACGGAGGTTGCGTTGGTTTAAAATCAAGTAGCCTTTGGTTTAAAAGAGAGGGTACTTTGATTTTAAACCAATACCCCCTCTCTTTTAAACTCAAAAGTCATTCGCGCTATAGCTGCTTATGGAGCACTTTTTGTCTTTCCGCAGTATACTTTTACGCTTCGTGATGCGCCATCGTCTCTTTGATGAAATATACACAAACGGCGCCTGCAATCAGCAGTACGCCTGCCAGCACCAGCATGTTCACCTGATGCCCCCCGACGAGGTGGAGCAATCCTCCTCCGACAAGGGCGGCGGCGATTTGCGGTACACAGATGGTTCCGTTGAACAGTCCCAGGTAAGCCCCCATGTTTTTGCCCGAAACCGAATTGGTCAGGATAGTGAACGGCATGGCAAGCATGGCGGCCCAGGCACAGCCGATCAGCAGATAAGAGATGAACAGCAGATATTCGTTGTGGAAGAACAGGGTGGATATGAAACCGATGCCACCCAGTACGAGGCTAAAGGCATAGGCCTGTTTGCGTGCCTTGAACAACGGCAATATCACAGCCAGATGACTGATCCGATGGCCTGCACGGCGAACAGCACGCCTACCCAGTTGCCCGCTTCCTGATAGCCGGCGCTTTGGACGTCCGTAGTGCCCCACACCGTGGCGGCAATGGCACCGTTGGTGTAGGTCCACATGTACATGAAAGCGGCCCAGCAGAAAAACTGTAACCAGCCCTACCGTCCAAAACACTTTGGAGCATGCTTCAGCAGGGAGATAAGTCGGCTTTTTCCTTCTTTTCGTCCGCCGTGATACCATGGAACTCTTCAAACTCTTTGGGAGGCATCTCTTTCACTTTTACCGTGGTATAGATGACGCATAGAATCAGGATGGCGGCGCGATGTAGAACGAGTAAATCACCGAGTCGGGCACCGTGCCCTTGTCCGCCGTGTTGCTGATCCCGATAAATGTGAAGATGAATGGGAAAAGATAGCCCATCAGGCTACCCGCATTGCACAGGAAACTCTGAATGGAGTAGGCCAGCCCTTTCTGTTTCTCGTTCACCATGTCACCCACCAGCATCTTGAAAGGCTGCATCGCCATATTGATGGAAGTATCGAGAAACATCAACGCTACCAGTCCGAAGATCATGGCCGTGCCGACTGCCATACCGAAACTTCCCGCATTAGGCAGTAGGCACATCACCCATACCGCCAGCAGCGAACCCGCAAAAAGGTAGGGGATGCGTCGTCCGAAACGGGTCCATGTCTTGTCGCTGGCAGCTCCGATGATCGGTTGTACAATGATTCCCGCCAGCGGAGGGAGTATCCAAAAATAGCTCAGGCTGTGCGGGTCGGCGCCCAGCGTGGCGAATATACGGCTGATGTTGGCGCTTTGAAGGCATAGGCTATCTGCACGCCGAAAAAACCGAAGCTGATATTCCACAGCTTCCAAAAACTTAAGTCAGGCTTTACTTTCATGGTGTATTTATTAAGTAGATTTATTTCGTCGTTCCCCGTACCACTAAGTTGGTACGCACGATTTTATTACCGCTTTTTCCTTCATCGTTCCCTTCCAGTTTGTCTATCAGCAGCCTGATGGTGCTTTTGCCCACCTCTTCGCCATGTTGCTCCACCGTGGTCAGTTTCGGATCTGTGCTTTGGGCGATGGCGCCGTCGGTGAATCCGCAGATAGACACTTCGTCGGGCACTTTCCGTCCGGTCAGTTTGCACGAGTAGAGGATGCCCGAAGCTGTTTCGTCATTGATGGCGAAGAAGCCGTCCGGATGATCCGGCCTTTCGAGCAGAGCGGGTGTGATGGCGATCGCTTTTTCGCGGCTGTCACATAACTTTATCATGCTTTGGTCCACCGGAATCCGATACTTTTTCATCGCGTCCATATAACCGTTCCGCCGGTTTTTCGATATTTCAAGGTGGGGAGCGGCGCTATAAAAGAAGATGCGCTTGCAGCCCGTCTGTATCATATACTCCACGGCGGCAAACGAACCGGCGTAATCGTCTACCACCACCCGTTCGGTGTTGATACCGGTACAGATGCGATCGTAGAAAACGATAGGAATATTGTTGTCCAGCAATTCCTGGTAATGGTCATATCGGGATGTGTCTTTGGCGAGCGAAGTGATGACTCCGCAAACCCGTGCGGCGAGGAAGGAGTGAACGATTTTTACCTCCCGCTCGTACTCCTCGTTGCTTTGCGCCACCAGGATGTTGTAGCCCGCTTCGGCCGCCGTTCTCTCAATGCCGCTCAGCACACACGAAAAGAAGTGGTGAACTAACTGGGGGATGATGACCCCGATGGTGTTCGAACGGCTGGTGCGCAGGTTCAGTGCCAGTACGTTGGGCTTATAATTATGTTCGCGCGCGTACTTATGTATAGCATCCCTCGTCTCCTGGCTGATGTCCGGATTGTCCTTCAGTGCTCTCGATACGGTGGAGGGCGATACCCCCAGTTCGCGGGCAATGTCTTTGATGGTGATTTGCGGTTTACTCATGGTACATATTGGTTTTCAGCCAAAGGTAAATGAATTTATATAAAGACAAAACCAATGTATATATGGATTTGTTTAATATGTCACAAAAATAGTGTAAAGGAGACTGAAAAGTTCAGTGATAGTATGTTATAAGTCCGCTTTTATGATGCAATCGTTTGCGGAGTTGCATGCGTGGATTTGTTTGAATTTAAATAAGCGACTGTTGTTTAAATAGTATTTTTGCTACGTAATCAAGAATCGGGATGAAGTCGTTCATTCTCTATCTCTTAGAAAGTATATTTAATATTTATATTGTTAACTTTAATTTTTAGATGCATGAAGCAAGTTAATCTTAGAGTCTGTCGTATGATTCTGCCCCTATTGTTTGGGCTATTCTTGTCATTGAGCGCTTATGCACAACAAGTCTCTGTCAAGGGGCATGTGAAAGATTCAACGGGTGAACCCGTAATCGGCGCGAATGTGGTTGTGAAGGATAATTCTTCTATCGGTACGATTACCGATCTGAACGGAAACTTTGTTCTGAGTGTTCCTCAAAATTCAACTCTTGTAATTTCTTTCATCGGTTATAAGCCGGTTGAAATGAAAGCCGCTCCCAGCGTGACGGTAACTCTCCATGAAGATGCGGTGATGCTTCAGGAAGCGGTGGTGATTGGTTATGGTACCGTGAAGAAAAATGACGTAACCGGTTCGGTGATGGCAATCGATGCGGATAAGATGGTAAAAGGTATGGCTACCTCGGCTTCCGACCTTTTGGTGGGTAAGGCTGCCGGTGTCAGTGTGATTACCGATGGTGGAGCCCCGGGGGCCGGAGCTACGATCCGTGTGCGTGGAGGTTCATCCATGTCGGCCAGCAACGATCCGTTGATCGTTATTGACGGAGTGCCTGTCGATAACACCGAGATCAAGGGTATGGGCAACCCGCTCTCTACTGTTCATCCCAATGACATCGAGACGTTTACGATTCTGAAAGATGCCTCTGCTACTGCTATCTACGGTTCGCGTGCTTCCAATGGTGTCATTATCATTACCACTAAGAAAGGGCAATCGGGACGCGTGAAGGTAGACTACAGTGGTACGTTCTCTATCAGTACGAAATCGAATACGGTTGATGTGATGAAGGCGGAAGACTTTCGTAATTTTGTAATCGAGAAGTTTGGCGAAAACAGCCTTCAGGCCAATGCGCTGGGTAAAACCTCTACCGACTGGCAAGATGAAATCTTCCGTACGGCTTTCAGTACCGATCATAATGTAAGTGTATCCGGAGCAGTTCCGCATATGCCTTATCGTGTGTCCGTGGCGTATACAAACGAAAACGGTATCCTGAAGACTTCGAATATGCAACGTCTGACAGGTGCCATCAACTTGAACCCCAACTTTTCGACAAGAAGCTCAACATCCAGCTCAATGTGAAGGGGGTATACAATAAGAACCGTTTTGCCGACCGTGCAGCTATCGGTCTGGCTACCCAGTATGATCCCACACAGCCTGTCTATATGGAAGGCAATCCTTATGGAAACGGATACTTTATGTATATGAAGCAGGAGGGAGACAAGACTTCTCCGATTGATATCGGCCTGGCCAATCCGGTTGCCATGCTTGAAGAGAAAGATGATAAATCGACTGTTTACCGCAGCATCGGCAATGCGCAGATTGATTATAAATTCCACTTCCTGCCTGAACTTCGCGCTAACCTGAACTTAGGTTATGATGTATCGAAAAGTAAAGGTGACGTGATTATAGCCGATAATTCACCTTTGACTTACTGTACGGGTAATTTCAAAAACGGCTTTGGTGAAAACAGCCATTATACTCAGCTGAAACGCAACACTTTGCTTGATTTCTACCTCAACTATGCCAATACGTTCGGAGTTAATTACATTGATGTCATGGCAGGTTACTCCTGGCAGCATTTCTATAATTCGACTACCAACTCCTATCCTTACTCGGCTGCCTATGCAGAGAAGACGGGAGAAGAATTCTATAAAAAAGGAGATGACTATGCGAGCGAAAGCTATCTGGTTTCTTTCTTCGGACGTCTCAACTATACTTTGTTGAACCGTTATCTGGTGACATTTACCTTGCGTAACGATGGTTCCTCACGTTTCAGTCCGGACAATCGTTGGGGACTGTTCCCATCGGTAGCACTGGCATGGAAGCTGAACGAAGAGTCATTCCTGAAGAATGTGAACGCTATTTCGGATCTGAAATTACGTTTGGGATATGGTGTGACCGGACAGCAGAATCTGGGCAATGGAGACTATCCTTATATGGCTCGATACATGTATTCCAAGGCAGGTGCCAACTATTATTTTGGTGATACCGAATACTCACTGATGCTCCGCAACCTTATGACCAGAACCTGAAGTGGGAAGAAACCACAACCTGGAACGTAGGTATCGATTACGGTTTCCTGAATGGACGTATCACGGGTACAATCGACTATTACTTCCGTAAAACGAAGGACTTGCTGAACACCGTTACGGCTCCTGCCGGAACTAACTTCAGCAATCAGTTGCTGACTAATGTAGGTACATTGGAGAACAAGGGTTTTGAGTTCAGCATCAATGCCCATGCTGTTTCAACACAGGACTGGAACTGGAATATCGGCTATAACATCTCTTATAATAAGAATAAGATCACCAAGATGACTTTCAACGACGACCCGAACTATGCCGGTGTCATCCATGGCGGCATCGATGGCGGTACAGGATACAATGCCCTGATCCATCGGGTAGGTGAGGCGTTCAATTCCTTCTATGTGTCGAGCAGATTTATGGTCCTGACGGTAAACCTATCGAAGGTGCTTATGTAGATCAGAATGGAGATAACCAGATTAACGACGCCGACTTGATCTGCTTCAAAAAAGCTGCTCCTGATGTGTTCATGGGACTGACCTCACAACTTTCTTATAAGAACTGGGATTTTTCATTTGCTTTGCGCGGCAGCTTCGGTAACTATGTTTACAATAATGTGCAGTCCAACCGTGAGGCATACGAAGGCGCCAATATGTATGACCAGACCGGATTCCTGAAAAATCGTCTGACCTCTGCCCGCAGCACTGATTCAAGAACGCTCAATACCGTTCCAGCTATTACGTTCAGAATGCTTCGTTCGTGCGTATGGACAACATCTCTTTGGGATATACGTTTAATAAACTCTTCAATGATAAGCAGAGTGCACGCGTATATGCTACGGTACAGAATCCGTTTGTCATTACTAAGTACAAAGGACTGGATCCGGAAATCAGTGGTGAAGGAATCGATAACAACATCTATCCTCGCCCCCGTGTATTCATGATCGGCCTTAATCTCAACTTTTAATCTGTAAAACATGAAAACAATAAAATTTAAATATCTTCTTCCTGTGCATTGCTGGGAATGATGTTAGGAGTAGCGTCTTGTGTGAACGACCTCAATACGGTTCCACTGGACAAAGACGAATTGGTTTCCGACGTTGTTTTCGGGAACGAGCCCTTGGCTTATGAGCAGAGTCTTGCTAAGATTTATGCAGGTATGGCCATCGGTGGTAACAGCGGGGGTGATTCCGATCAGGATGTGGTAGGCATCGATGGCGGTAGCCAGGCTTCCTTTCTCCGTGTATTGTGGAATATGCAGGATTTGCCTTCGGACATTGCACACTGTGCATGGAATGACCCCGGTATCCCTGAGTTCAACCATATCTCCTGGGGTGCATCCAGTCCGTGGATCAAGGGTTCATACTACCGCCTGTTCTATCAAATCAATGTAGCCAACGCTTATCTGCGTGAGACTACCGAAGATAAACTGGATGCCCGCGGTTGTGACGCATCACTGAAAGCCTCGATCAAGACATGGCGTGCCGAAGCCCGTTTTCTGCGTGCATTGAGCTATGAATATGCGCTCGACTTGTATCGCAATGTACCGTTTGTAGACGAAAACAGCCCGATCGGAAGTATTCCGCCGAAGCAGATCATGGCTGCCGATCTGTTCAACTGGATCGAGAAAGAACTGACTGAATGCGTAGAGGATATGTTGGAGCCCACAGTGGGATACAGCCAGGACTACGGACATGCCAACAAAGCTGCCGCGTGGGCACTCTTGTCACGCCTGTACCTTAATGCGGAGACTTACGTCGGCCAGAACAAATATACCGAATGTATCACGTATGCTAAGAAAGTGATCGAAACGGGTTATCAGTTGGAACCTGTTTATGTAGATATGTTCAAGGCAGACAATCACTTGTCCAGCGAAATGATTTTCCCGGTACGCTATGAGGGCGACCAGACGATGACCTGGGGTGGTATGACCGCCTTCCTTTGCTGGGGGGCTACGGCGACTCAGGAAGAAGTCAATGCCAAAGGAGCATGGCAGGGTGTAAGGGCAAAATCGTCACTCTACAATCTGTTCCTCAAAGAGAGTGGCAGTGATGCGGATACCCGTAAGGCAATGCTTCGTACCGATTTGACAACCAGTCTTGAAATTATTGACGAAAATACATTCCAAAATAACGGTATTCCAGTTACCAAATACTTCAATGTAAATAAGGATGGAACGCTGCCTCCTTCAAAGGAAGCTTACGTAGACTTCCCGCTTTTCCGTCTGGGTGAAATCTACCTGACGTATGCCGAAGCTGTGCTCAGAGGCGGTCAGGGTGGCGACAGAGCTACTGCTCTCCGTTATGTGAACGATCTGCGTAAGAGAGCGTACAGTGATAAGACGCTGGCTCCTATCTCTGATTCCGATTTGACATTGAACTTCATCATTGACGAGCGAGGCCGTGAATTCTTCTTTGAAGACAACGCCGTACAGACCTGGTACGTTTCGGACTGTTTACTACTGCCGGTTACGTATGGCCTTGGAAGGGTGGTACAGCCAAAGGTAAGGCTGTTGAGAACTTCTACAACGTGTTCCCGATTCCGTCAGACGATATCGGTTCTAACACCAATCTCAAGCAGAATGAAGGATACTAAAATCGAATGACTATTAAAAACAACGAATTAAGATTATGAAAAAAATATATTTCTATACACTGTTGTTAGGACTTCTGGCCTTTACGGCTTGCGAAGATGAGAAGTCGCCCGTCATGGAGTTGCAGAAAGCCTCTGCTTTTGAGCCTTTCTCTCAAAGCGACTTTACTTTCAACGATGAAAATGCTGCGGCTGAGTTTCCCGAGATCAAGTGGACGGCAGCAGACTATGGAGTGAAGGCAGTGGTGAATTATGACGTTACACTGACGAATGATGCGAATGCGAAAACTGTCTTATTGGGTGAAACCGGAACTACCAGCCTGAAGTTTACCAATGGACAGATGAACACTATGATGGCTAAGGTGGGGGCTTATCCGGGACAGACTTATAACTTTACGATTACGCTGACTTCTAAAGCGTATGACATGACTGCTGATCCGGCTTCGAACTCGATTACTTTTAAGGCGACTCTTTTTGATCCGAATGCGGTTGACTGGAAGTTCGCTTATGTGGCCGTGGGCTATCCGGACTGGGACTATACGAATGCTTACCTGTTGGGCGATCCCGATGGTGACGGGGTATACCAGGGATATGCCAACTTCGATGCGGATGGTGTTTCGTATGCTATTATAGACGGAAGTGATCTTACCAAGGTTCTGGCAAAGGATCAGACGGCTGCTAAAAAAGGATTCTACGGGATCAAAGTAGATGCCGAAGGTAAGGTGGAACAGACCGAACCCCTTGTATGGGGAGTGGTGGGAGACGCTACTTCCGGTGGTTGGGATAAGGACACGCAAATGGACTATGACGCCACCACCCGCTTATGGACGGTTACTACTTCATTGCTTGAAAAAGAGTTTAAATTCAGGTCGAACAATAACTGGGATTCCGATAATTACGGAGCGGTATCCGGTAAGGAGTCCGAACTTGAAGGCGAACTGGTGGCAGGGCCTAATAATTTTAAGGTGTTGAAAGCCAGCCCATACGTGATCACTATGAATCTGACAAATGCCGGTAAATATTCTTATAGCATGGTAGAAACTACCATTGAATTGTCGAGTGCGGAAATGGCATTGCGGGAAGCTATCAGGATGGGACGCTACTAAAGATGATTGTTACAAAGTGCAATCTGCTGCCCGCGACTTTATCTATACCGGAACATTTTATTTTGATGCCGATACCAAATTTAAATTCTGGGATGCCGGGGTATGGATCGGTATGATGGGCCTATCAGTTGGGATGAAGCTAAGAACATAGGGACATTTGTTCTGATGCCCAGCGACGGCGATAATATCAAGATTGAAACAGCCGGATACTATCGGGTAGGTGCCGATATGAAGAAGCTGACAGCCTCGTTGACCAAGACCGGTTGGGAGATAATTGGTGATGCCACACCCGGTGGATGGGACAAAGGAACTGTGATGAATTATGATCCGGCAACTAAACTCTGGTCGGTGGACGTCACTCTGGTAGCCGGTGAGATGAAATTCAGATGGGACGGTGCTTGGACTGTCAATCTGGGTGGCAGCCTGGGGGCATTGACTCAGGATGGTGCTAATATGAAAGTGACAGCAGGAACCTATACCATTGTATTGAATCCGGATGCTAAAACGGCGACCATGACTAAAAAATAATCCTGTATTTCTCTATCTGGAAGAGAAATGCCAGGAAGATACTTCGGATGTCAACCTGCATAAGGTTGGCATCCTTTTTTATATACAATAATACCTTTTAATCTATGAAATATTTAACTTTTCCGTTTCTGCTCCTCCTGCTTCCGCTGATTGGTTTCGGTTGCTCGTCGGAAGAGAAAGAAACCGATTCTCTGATTCTTTCTTCTGATAGTGAGATTTTTGTTGAGCAAGGCATTGATTTTGCCGCTACTTCGGGAACCCGGAATCTATCGTTCTCGTCAGGACGTCCATGGCGGATCTCGCTGACCACCGATACGGATACACGCAGAGCGACAGACTGGTGTACGGTGTCTCCATCTTCGGGAACAGCGGGCGATGCTTCTGTGACTATCAGTGTACAGGAAAATGCTGATTATGACAGCCGTAGCGTCAAGCTGACCCTGGTGGCGGAGGAATTGAAAAAAAGTTTTACCATTTCACAAAAGCAGAAAGATGCACTGACACTGACAGCTTCCCGTTTCGAAGTGAGCAAGGAAGGAGGAACTGTGCAGGTGGAAGTAAAAGCCAATATAACATTTGAGGTCGAAATTCCGGAAGTGGATCGTAGTTGGATTTCGCAGGCCAATACCCGCGGACTGGTGGCTACCAACTTGGCTTTTACGGTGGCTCCCAATGAGGGAGTGGCCGGGCGTGAAGGAGAGATTGTCATCAGGAGCGGCAGCCTTTCGGAAAAAATCCGGATCACGCAGGAGGGAAGTTGTGACGACGGACTGAGTTTCCGACCTGAGACTCCGGATGCTGACAGGCAATTGATGCTATATTTTAAAGCGACGAAAACTTCCCCGCTCTATGGTTATGCGGGTGATGTGTATGTACATACGGGAGTGGTGTCAGAAGGGACCTGGATGTATGTGCCTGCGGAGTGGAATACCAATGTGGATAAATGTAAAATGGTCCGGGTGGCAGATAATATCTGGAGTATTACGCTGGCACCTTCGATCCGTCAATGGTTTGGTTCGAACGAAACACCGGTTCGGCAATTGGGTGTCGTGATTCGCAGTGCCGACGGGAGCAAGAAAGGAACGGACGGAGACTCGTTTGTCTCTGTTACCGATCATCTGTATAAACCTTTGAACCCGCGGCTGTCAGATATGCTTCTATGCCTGGCGGTCTGCAGGAAGGAATCAATCTGATAGACGCATCCACAGTCACGTTGGTGCTGTATGATAAAGACAAGAAAGGGGGACATAAGGATTTTGCCCATGTCGTGGGTGATTTTAATGACTGGAAGTTGAGTAATGAAAGCAACAGCCAAATGAACCGGGATGATGCTGCGGGCTGCTGGTGGATTACACTGACCGGACTTCAGCCTACCGTGAATATGCTTTTCAGTATTATGTCGGTACAAGGGCCGGGGAGATTCTTCGTCTGGCTGATGCTTATAGCCGTAAGATACTCGATCCGGATAACGATAAATACATTCCCTCTTCTACCTACCCCGATGCGAAAGAGTATCCCAAGGTGCTGTCGGCATTGCCTCTGTATTCAAAATACAAAGGGATTCTTATGAATGGAAGGTTAAAAACTTCCGGATACCCGATAAAAATAATCTGATGATCTATGAACTGCTGTTGCGTGATTTCACTGCCACAGGCGATCTGAACGGTGCTATGGAGAAGATAGGCTATCTGAAAAGTTTAGGTTTCAATGCCGTTGAGTTGATGCCGGTGCAGGAGTTCGATGGCAATGACAGCTGGGGATACAATCCTTGTTTCTATTTTGCTTTGGACAAGGCTTACGGTACCGATCATATGTATAAGCTTTATCGATAAATGCCACGAAGCGGGTATGGCTGTTCTTTTTGATGTTGTCTACAACCATGCCAGTGGTTCGCATCCTTTTGCCCGTTTGTATTGGGATACCAAAAATAACCGTACGGCAGCCGATAACCCTTGGTTTAATGTGAAAGAACCTCATCCCTACGGTGTCTTTCATGATTTCAATCATGACTCGCCTTTGGTACGTGCATTTGTGAAACGGAACCTGAAGTTCCTGCTGGAGGAATATCGCATCGATGGCTTTCGTTTCGACATGACAAAGGGCTTTACACAAAACAGCAGTACGGAGCCACTGCCGGAAATTATGACGCTTCGCGTATTGCCATCCTGAAAGATTATAACGAGACAGTTCGTGAGGTGAATCCGGAGCAGTCGTCATCCTGGAGCATTTCTGTGACGAAAAAGAGGAGAGCGAATTGGCCGAAGAAGGCATGCAACTTTGGCGTAACCTGAACCATGCTTATTGCCAGTCGGCAATGGGGTATCCGTCAAACAGTGATTTTACACCATTGGTTACTTTCGGAACAACAATGCCCTACGGAGGGTGGGTTGGCTTTATGGAAAGCCATGACGAAGAGCGGACAGCCTTTAAGCAGATTGCTTATGGCGAGGGACCTTTAAAATCGGATATAAATGTCCGTATGAAACAGCTTGCTGCGAATGCTTCATTCTTTTTCACGGCACCCGGTCCTAAGATGGTATGGCAGTTTGGTGAAATGGGATACGATGTGTCGATTGAAGAAGGGGGACGGACAGGTAGGAAACCTCTGCACTGGGAATATCTGGACAATGAAGCTCGGAAAGGGTTGTGCAATACATATGCGAAACTGTTGAAGTTGAGGCGGGAACATTCTGAACTCTTTAATCCGGGGAGCACGTTCTCCTGGTTGGTGAAGACAGCCAACTGGACCGGAGGACGTTTCCTGACTCTTGCAGCAACCAACGGCAAGAGGTTGGTCGTAGTTGGTAATTTTACCGCTAAGCCGATAGAGGCAATCACTTCTTTTCCGGTAACGGGAGTCTGGACAAACTATCTGGATGGTACGAAACTTCATGTGACCTCGATACCGACCGGTCTGACGATACCTGCCCACGAATGTCGTGTCTATATCAATTTCTGATTCTATAAAAGGGCTACACCCTTTATCCCGGAAGGTGTAGCCATCTGTAATAAAGGGTGTAGCTATACCGGTTGTATGGCTACACCCTTTATGGAATTTTAAGATAGCGACTATAGCAGACTGATTTTTGAAAGCATTTTGCTAGCCCAGTCCAGTTCTTCTCCGATCCATTCGGATTCCTGGGTGTTCATGTCGTTTTGCTGTTTATATTCGGCCAGCAGGTCCAGATACTCTTTCAGCTTGTCGGCGGCTTTTGCCTGTTTGTTCATGCGCATCAGCAACAGAATCTCCTGTTTGTTGATATCCAGATTGCGTGCGGTGGCAATTTCCCGGGCCTTTTCCAATAGTTTCATACAAGCTTCGTTGCTCTCCGGGGTATTCTCCTGGGCCATACGTGCTTTGACCAGAATCACGTAGTCATGATCGGAGGCCACCCGATTGTCTATGTTCTTCTGAGCCAGTTGTTCCGCCATTTTATAGCGTTTGTCTCCCTGATACATGGCAGCATTGAAAGTCACGATGTCCGAGGTCATTTTCTCAAACATATGGCTGTGTATGCTTTCGGTTTCTCCCAGTTTGGCAAGGCGCTCTTTCAACAGGCCGTAGCTGCCGTAGCGTGTCAGGTTGTCGTAGCGATGGACTGAGCCATAAAACTCTTTTATTTTATTGATGGCAGAAGAGAGAGCATTGGGTTCATTCCTTTGAAGGCAAGGTAATTGCGGGCGATCCGGTCGGCTTGCAGCTCCTGTTTGCTGCTGTAATCCATACCCAGGCGATTCACTGTACGCACGTTGATCAGAGCGGCAATGGTTCCGATGCTGGCTGCCAACTCGATGGCACCCACCCGTTCGTCATATCCATACATCCAGTTGGTATCGTCGGCCGCCATGGCTACTGTCCCCAATACATCCGCCCAGAAAGCGGCCCGTTTGGCGCGGGTTTCGGCACGTGACACATTATCCACCTGATGATCGAGGATGAAATGAACCATTTCGTTGGCGATAATAGCTTCCAGTTCTTCTTCCGAATCGATGGTACAGAGAAGTCCGGTGCTTACCAGCATGGCCCCGTTGGGTAGCATATAGGCATCCGGTTCGGGTGACTGAATGATGCGTACATTCAGTCGTTCCGGACGGTTCGTATCTATTTCGCCGGGATTGACTTTGGCAAAAATGGCCTGTACATAGTCTTGAATGTAGGCGTCTTTGTAGGCTATTTCGTTGAGTTTATCCAGATAGTCCAGGCACTCCTCGTCCAGTTCCTGTCGCATCTTGTAACGATAACCTTTCCGATTGTAGTAATCATACATGCCTTGTGACAAGTAAACGCCTTGCCAGTATTCAAGGACTGTCGCCGGTTTCAGCCGGATGATCTTACCGGCTTCTTCTGCCCCGACAGGATATTGCAGCCCGTCTATTTCCACGGCATAGGTGATGCCTGCCGTTTCATCGGGTGAAATGCGCATTTTCGTACTCCCCGGATGACGACAGGAGTACCTTTCGTGTAGTTTTGGTACTTTTCGGTCAGTTCGCCTTTCAGTGCAATGGGACCGCTGAGGTCATTTCCTTTCCGGTCTTTGGCATAGAGGATGCACGAGGTCAGAAAGAGCATAAATAGGATAGTCAGTCGTTTCATAGTCGTATCTTTTTTAGTGAATTTATGATTAGATGTTACGAAGATACGAAAGAAGTTTCCTACAGCGCTGTTTTTTCTCCTATTGTGCCATAGGGTTTTCCCTATAAAAGTATATATTGCTTCTGGAAAGCTGTTTTTTACTTTGATGTTTCTGTAGGTGAGGAATTTGGGAGAATAATTTCCATGATCTCTTTCTCCATGCCGGAGTGGTGCATGTATATCCTTTCCAGTATTTTTCTATTCGCCCATTGGGTGCTATCAATATAAAACAGGGGATGGATTTTATTCCGTATGCTTTGGGGAGCAGTTTCCTTTGCGGAGTGGCTTTAGGGCAAAAAAATAAGCTGCCTCAATATTGGGGCAGCTTATTTTTTATCAATCGGATGATCCGACCTATTATTTCTTACGGTTACCGTAGCGGCTCATGAACTTGTCAACACGTCCGGCTGTATCTACCAATGTAGATTTACCTGTATAGAACGGGTGAGAAGTGTTAGAGATTTCGATTTTCAGTAACGGATAAGTTTCACCTTCGAATTCGATGGTCTCTTTTGTAGCTACAGTTGATTTAGACAAAAACATATCACCGTTTGACATATCTTTGAATACTACCGGACGGTATGATTCAGGATGAAGACCTTTTTTCATTTTAATATTCGTTTTTTAAATTATTATATCGTTTTACTATTTGGTAAGAATAGTGTAATGGTCATTTTTCAGGTCGCAAAGATAATGCTTTTTTGTTTCTTAGGAAAAAAGTTTTGGAAAAAAAGTCGTATTCTCGCTTTTTTTTAAGACTTTTGCAGGGGTGACGGGTTAAGTTTCGTTGGTTTAAAAGGTAGATCCTTTTGGTTTTAAACCTAAGGGTGCTTGGTTTTAAATCTAAAAAAGGACTTTAAACAGGCAAGAAATGAATCACATTCACCACAGGATTACACGATTGCACAGATTCTTCAATTTCCAATGAAATAAATCTTCAATCTGTGCCAATCCGTGTAATCTGCGGTGAACTCAAAAATAAATATATGAAGAAACTAATTATTGCATTCAACTTTTTATTGTTGCTGGCGGTCGGTGGCCGGGCACAGGATCATGCGGACGGGCTGTACAGCGTAGCTTTTTACAATCTTGAGAATCTGTTTGATACCATTCATGATACGGGAAAAAACGATTATGAATATCTTCCGGATGCGGCAAAGGGGTGGAACTCGGAGAAATATCGTTCGAAACTGAAAAATCTGTCCAAGGTGCTGGGCGAACTTTCGCGTGATAAAGTACCGGCAGGGCCTGCCGCAATCGGTGTGGCGGAGGTGGAGAACCGGTGCGTGCTTGACGATCTGATTCGCCAACCCGAACTGGCTGCCGGAGGTTATCGATACATACATTATGAAGGACCTGACAAACGGGGCATCGACTGTGCGTTGCTGTATGACCCCAAACAATTCACTCCCCATGCGACGGCATTGGTGCTTTCCACTCCTTTCGAGGGAGATACCATCCACAAAACCCGTGGATTCCTGATTGTAGGCGGCGAGCTGGCGGGTGATAAAGTCTGCCTGATAGTCAACCACTGGCCCTCTCGGGGGGCGGCGGAACCGGTACGCGTGCACGCTGCCATGCAGGTGAAGGCATTGAAGGACTCGCTGATGCGTACGGATCCGGACTTGAAGCTGATTATCATGGGCGACCTCAACGACGATCCGATGGACTTGAGCCTTGCCGTACTGGGGGCAAAGAAACACGTCGAGGATATGACTGAAGATGACCTTTACAACCCCTGGTGGGTGACGCTGGAAGATAAGGGAGTGGGCACTTTGCTCTATCGAGGCAAATGGAATCTGTTCGATCAGATCATCCTTTCACCCACGCTGCTTCAAGCAACAAAAGGATTGAAATATGATCACAATGAAGTTTTCATGCGCGATTACCTGTTTCAGCAGGATGGTAAATATAAGGGTGCACCCCTGCGTACATATGGTGGCAGAGTGTGGTTGGATGGTTACAGCGATCATTTGCCTACCATTATATATATGAGGAAACAATAAAAAACCTTTATTTGCTACGTAGACATTACAAACAGCTCTTAAAGGATGGGAAATAATTTGAAATAGAATTGAATTACGCTCCTCAAACGGATATTTCCGCCCGAGGGTTTCTCTATTCAAAGGATTATTCTTACTTTTGCATAGAATTTTTAATTCACTAACAATAAACTTTTAAACAAAATGGTTAATTACAAAGATTTAGGTCTGGTAAACACTAGAGATATGTTTGCTAAGGCTATCAAGTGGATATGCAATCCCTGCATTCAACTTCAACAATATGGAACAGATGCAGGCTATCATCAAGGCTGCTGTAGAAACTAAGTCTCCGGTTATTTTGCAGGTATCAAAAGGTGCTCGTCAGTATGCTAACGCTACATTGTTGCGTTACATGGCTCAGGGTGCTGTAGAATATGCAAAAGAACTCGGCTGCAAAAATCCTGAAATCGTTTTGCACCTCGACCACGGAGATACTTTCGAAACTTGCAAAAGCTGTATCGACTCAGGCTTCTCTTCTGTAATGATCGACGGTTCTCACCTTCCTTACGACGAAAACGTTGCTCTGACTAAGAAAGTTGTTGAATACGCTCACCAGTTCGATGTAACTGTAGAAGGTGAACTTGGCGTATTGGCAGGTGTAGAAGACGAAGTTTCTTCTGACCACCACACATATACTGAACCGGACGAAGTAGTTGATTTCGTTACCAAGACAGGTTGCGATTCATTGGCTATCTCTATCGGTACTTCTCACGGTGCTTACAAATTTACTCCGGAACAGTGCCACATCGATCCGAAGACAGGCCGTATGGTTCCTCCTCCGTTGGCATTCGACGTATTGGACGGTGTAATGAAAGAACTTCCGGGATTCCCTATCGTTCTTCACGGATCATCTTCAGTTCCTGAAGAAGAGGTTGCAACTATCAACCAGTTTGGTGGTGCACTGAAAGCTGCTATCGGTATTCCTGAAGAGGAACTGCGTAAAGCCGCTAAGTCTGCTGTTTGCAAAATCAACATCGACTCAGACTCTCGCCTGGCTATGACTGCTGCTATCCGTAAGGTATTCGCAGAAAAACCGGCTGAGTTCGACCCGCGTAAATATCTGGGACCGGCTCGCGACAATATGGAAAAACTCTACAAGCACAAAATTATCAACGTGCTGGGTTCTGACAACAAGTTAGCTGAATAAATTCCAAATCTAGTATTTAAAAGTTTTACTTGATTTAATTTATATTTTAAGAAGCCACTCAAGCAATTGGGTGGCTTTTTTGTATCCCTTCTCATTATACCATATCGTCACCCGTCTTCACTACAGCCACCTTCAGCGTTTATGGAAAGGAATGAACGCTGCGATGACAGCAATCACCAGTGCCAGTATCAGTACATAGCCGATTAGGGTTTTCAGGGCAAGCAGCAAGGATTGCTGCTGCAAAGTGGAGTACAGACTGTTGGCTGCCAATTGTCCGGCCTCGCTGAATTCGTGCCCTTGCGCCAGGGCATTGCTCAATGCCTGATTGTATTTTTGTTCGGCCAGCGGATTGGTCAGCGTCATGTTTTCCGAAAGAATGTTCATCCCCTTTGCCTGCAGATAGTAAAGCATGTTGTTAAAGAACGAAGCGGACAGGACCGGAGCCAATACTGAGCGGAATGAAATCAGGAAGAAGGCATTGGACAACGTCAGGCGCGGGTCTAAATCTTCGACAACAAACACACCGAACGCAATGAATATGACCATCATCCCCACTCCCCGGAACAGGATGGGAGGTAGAGCATTTCATAAGTTCCATAAGGGTGATACCAAAGTAGAGGATAGCCAGATAGATGACGTAGCAGAACATACCTCCTGAAATGAGGAAGCGAAACCGCCATCGTTGCCATCGGAACCACCAGAAGCAAATGACGGCTCCTACCACATATCCGGGCAATAGCCACAGGCTCAGCGAATTGGCGTGTATGCTGTCTACTCGGATGATGCTGTTCATATAGTTGGTTACCAGTGAACTGGTGGCTGTCAGGAACATGGCGAGTACCATGAAGCCATATCCGATGATGGATTTATGCAGAAAGAGTGGTTTCAGGCTGACAAAGGGTTTGCCTTGTGTACGCTGCCGATGGATGAAAAGAGCTATCAGGAGCGGGATGACGAATGCATATACTCTGATCTTCGGGGATGCGAACCAATCGAGTGTTTTCCCGTAGGTAAATGTATAGAGCGTTAGCAGGAAAGCGGTGGCGATGATGAACATGCTTCTTCCGTCCATCTCTTTGAACGGAATGTGCATGGGACGCCTTGCATAGCGGAAGAAACAGATGACGAACAGAATGGCGATCAGCAAGAGGATGGTGACAAAATAGTACATGTGCTGCCATTGGTAGTGATAGGCCAGTTGAGCGGTGATAGCCATCGATAGCTGACCTCCGGAGAAAACGATGGGGTAGAAGTAGGCATAGAATTCACTTCGTACGTTTTTCGGACTGAAGAGCGGGCGGATCAGGATGATGAACTCCAACATGACGAAGGCTTTGAGAAATCCCATACAGAAACTGCATACCATGATGACGTCCATACTACCGGTTTTGGCGCATACCAGGCTGAAGAATATCTGTAGCAGCAGGTCGGTAAGCAGTAAGGTTTTCGGAGTGGCTATGGTGCGTATTTTCGGTACGATGGGATAGGCAACAGCCATCCCTACCGAAGCTGAATAGTAAGCATGGTAATATCTTCGCTCAATACTCCCAGCGTGTTCGATACTTCGACCATACTTCCTGTGTAGGCACCGTTGAGCAGGGTGATGGGAAAGATGACAATAAACATGGTCACGATGCCCAACCATTGAGGCACCCAGGGACGGGTAGGCAGATTGAGCTTCACCATAAGCCTAAGGGCGGACCGCTTCCGTTTCTACCATCATCCCTGCACGGAGACATTCCATCTCTTCGGGTGAGGCGTCATTGAGATCGATGCGGACCGGAATGCGTTGCTGCACTTTGACGAAGTTCCCTGCCGAATTGTCGGTCGGTACCAGGGAGTATTTCGATCCGGTGGCTTCGGAAATGGCGGTTACGGTCCCGTGAAAAGTGCGTCCGCTGAAAGCATCTACTTTGATGCGGACTTTTTGCCCGATATAGATATGGGCTATTTGAGTCTCTTTATAATTGGCTGTCACCCACTTGTCATTGCCCCGTACCAGGTAGGAAAGAGTTTGTCCGCCTTGTACGAACTGTCCCGGTTCAAGTGTACGTCGTCCCGTGTATCCGTCATAGGGTGCGGTGACAACGGTATACGACAGGTTTAGTCGGGCCATCTCCAGGTCGGCCTCCTTCCGGAGGATATTGGCTTCGGCGCCTGTACTGCGTTTGCTGGTTTCGGAATACTGCGATTGGGCCGCTTCTTTTTGTCGCAACAGGGCGTTGTATCTTGCCCGGGTCGCTTCGAAGTTCGCTTTGGCCAGTTCATAATCCTGTTGGCTGACGGCCTGCTTTTTCAGGAGCCGGGTATATCGGTTCAGTTCCGCTTCTTGCTGTGAAAGGCGTGCCAGTGTTTCGGCTATGTTGGCTTCTTGTACGGCTACATTTACTCCTGAAGTCCGGATGCCGGAGTTTAACACTTCCTTTGATCCCAAGGCATCCATCAAGGCCGCTTCCGCGTCTTTCAGCCGGATCCGGTATTCCCGGTCGTCCAGTATCAGTAACGTGTCGCCGGCATGAACATACTGGTGTTCGGTAAAACGTACTTCTTTGATATAGCCCGGTATCCGGATGTTTAGCGGAGCGATGTATTGATCCACTACGGCATCATTGGTTATCTCGTAGCGGGCGTATTTCCAGAAGTAGTTTACTGTCCATGAAATACCTGCCAATGCCAGCAGGATGCATACTGTGTTGAGAAAGATGTTCCTGAACTTCAGTCTTCTCAATTGTTTTAGCTTTATCTGATGGGTGGACATGGCGGATTTCTTTTAGATCTCATTGAGCACTTCATGCAGTCTCTTCAGGTCTTCGATGCATTCCGTTATCCGGCTTGCTCCATCTCTGTTCCGGTTTGGGCATAGATATCGTTGATCAGGGGTTTCACGGTGAGGGCAAGTTCTTCGCTTGGGGCGTCAGGAAAATCAGGCGGTTTCGGCGGTCGGAGGGGCCTTCTTTCCGTATCACCCAGTTTTTCTTTTCCAGATTATTAATCAGATTGGTCAGGCAAGCCTTGTCCTTTGCTGTTTTCTCAGCCAGGGATTGCTGGCTGATGCCTTGTTTGTTCCACAGGCAGTTCATTACTTGCAGCATCTCGAAGGTCATATCCACGTTGTGACGTTTGAGTACCCGCTGAACGGCCTGGCGGAATGCCATCCAGGTTCGTAAGGTTTGTAGGACGAGCTCGCGCTCCGATTCGTTGTTTGTCATCGTCGTATTCTTTTAGTCGCTGCAAAGGTAGGAATATTCTCCGATAATAGTCAAACGTTTGACTATTATTATTCGCATTAGGCTACACAAAGGGCACAGAGGATGTCGGGTGAAATCCTTTGTGCCCTTTGCTTATGCGGTTATAACCGGTGTGAGATTAAAGCTCTATAACCATCGATTGGCGGGGTGCCATTGTCAGTTCTTCATTGAGTGCCGTTACTTTTCCGCTAATGACGTCTTTTCCTTGAGTCTTGTCTTTCAGCACTTCGGCATAGTATTTCAGGGGAAGTTTCACCTCTTTATCCGTACCGTTCAACAGGACGAATACCGTTTTCCCTTTATATTGGCGTGCATAAGCATATACGCCGTGCTGCACCATGAACTGTTTCATGCTGCCTTTGGCGATCACATCGTTGCCCTTACGCCAGTTCAGCAGGTTGCGGTAGAAGTTATAGCTTTCATTCTGCAATCGGGTACGTCCCTCGGGAGTCAGGGCATTCTCTTTATCGTCCGTCCATCCGCCCGGGAAGTCCTTTCGTACATAGCCGTCGCTTTTACTCTTTACTCCGTTCATCATCACCTCCGTTCCATAATAGAGTTGCGGGATGCGTCGGGTGGTCAATAAAAGGGTGGAGGCCTGTTTCAGCATATCGAGGTTTTCGCCTTCACCCAGGAAACGGTCGGTGTCATGATTCTCGATGAAAGCCAGTACGGAAGCCGGATTGGGATACAGATAATCGTATACAAAATTGTTGTAGACACGGTCCAATCCTTTGAACCAAGTGTCCGTTTGTTCATTCTTGGCCGTGTTGACTTTGTCGAAGAAGCTGAAATCCATGACTGTTTTCAAGTGACTGTTGCGCGGGGCGGAGAGTTTGGAGTCTTTCTGCCACCAGGCTGTATAGGCCGGTTCGGTAACCCAGGTTTCGCCCACCGTGTTGTAGTTGGGGTATTCTTCGTTCAGTTCTTTCATCCAGTTGCTCATGGCATCGTAATCGGCATACGGGTAGGTGTCCATCCGGATGCCGTCGATATCGGCGTACTCAATCCACCACAGGCTGTTCTGCAAGAGGTATTTGTATACGTGAGGGTTCTTTTGGTTGAGGTCAGGCATGGCTTCCACGAACCAGCCGTTGTTCATCTGGTCGAAATCGTACTCCGAGGCATACGGATCTACATGTGGAGTCAGCTTGTAGGAAGTTTGCACAAAGTTGTTCTTGAAGTCCGCATGGTTGAACCAGTCCTTTGAAGGCATGTCCTTGATCCAGGGATGTTCTACTCCGCAATGATTGAAGATCATGTCCATCACGACCTTAATGTCCCGGTTGTGGGCTTTCGCTATCAGTGAGCGATATTCCTCGTTAGTGCCGAAACGTGGGTCTACCTTGTAATAATCGGTTGTTGCATATCCGTGATATGAGCCGCCTTTCATATTATTTTCGAGTACCGGGGTGAACCAGAGTGCGGTCACTCCCAAGTCGGTAAAATAGTCCAGATTTTGTTCGATACCGGCCAGGTCGCCTCCGTGACGTGCGTTCGGGTCGTTGCGGTCCACTTTATATTCGGCCATGCCTTCTATCCGGTCGTTATCCGGATTGCCATTGGCAAAACGGTCCGGCATCAGCAGATATAATGCATCCGATGCGTCAAAACCTTTGTGATCGACTCCGGCTTTGCTGCGTGCTTTCAATTCGTACTCTTTCACCAATTTCTTCTTTCCGACCGTAAATGTGATGGGCATCTTGCCCGGCTTTACTTCTTTATCGAGATGCAGGTAGACAAGCAGGTAATTGTTGCTTTCCAGTTTCACGACGCTGCTGAGCGATACACCGGGATAATTTACTGATACGGATGCCTGGCCGATGCCTTCACCGTATACCATTAACTGGAGTTCCGGATTGTTCATACCGGTGAACCAGAAGGGCGGATCGATTTTGGATATGTTCATGGCTGCATAAGTGGTTAATGACAGTAGGAATGAACCTAAGAGTAACAATAATTTTTTCATGATATTAGCTCGTTATTATTTAATGTTGCTAATATAGGGTAAATCATCGGATTGTTTTCCGTTTTCTTTCTTACTGTGTGCCATCTATTTATGCAAACGTTTTCATTGGAGAATTCTCGGGATGGAGCTCAACCGATAAGGAGCACTTTTCGATGCAATCAGGTGAACGTGACGTCCGGAAAAGGAGATGCGTCATAGCTTCGGCTACGCAGCACCGTAACTTCGGTTACGCAGCACCGTAACTTTGGCTACGCAGCACCGTAACTTTGGCTACGCAGCACCGTAACTTTGGCTACGCAGCACCGTAACTTTATCTACGCAGCACCGTAACTTCGGCTACACAGCACCGTAACTTTAGCTACACAGCACAGTAATTTCGGCTGCGTGCCGATGTGACTTCGGTTACGTGCCACTGTACCTTCTACCGCACATCTTCAAATTTATTTTCCATTATTCTCCCTCTGTGAAACTCTGTCTGCACTCAGTGGTGAATTGTCCGAAACGATGCATCTATCCGATCAATTCACTTTTCTCCCTTTAAGAATTTCTCTTTTCGGATGCTTTCCAATTTATTGGTGGCACTTTTGTAGTAATCTATGTAGGGTGCGGGTTCTTCTTCGTCATCATCCGGCTGCTGTAGTACTGCATTTTGTTTGGATTTTGTTCGCAGAAAAGCCTGCAAGTAATGCTCTGTGGCTTTAGTATCTCCTATTTTGTCCGATAAGAACGCCAAGTTATAAAGTAAAATATGCTTGTCAGGGGCATATTTGTATTGTTCTTTGGTAGCCTTGATTTGGTCCCGGGTTTGCTTGGTTTGCCTGTAGCAGTCTGCCAAGCCTGAGTATAAGCGCTCCATGATACTGTCGGCGGGGATAGTCAGGGCGATAGCCTGGTTCAGATATCCTATTCCCTCTTGTTTCCATAATGTCTTGGAGCACGAACGTCCCAAATAGTAGAGTAGGTTGGCGCCGGGTGACTGGCATGATTTTGCTTTGAGCAGCCAATCGCGCGCTTTATAGTATTCTTTCGTTGCGTAGTAGCTGACTCCCAGGTAATAACATGTCAGCAGTGTGCTGTCTCCCCGGGCGGTCAGATCCTGATAACGTTTGATGGCGGTGGGATATTCTTTGCGCAGACAATACGCCAGTGCGTTTTGACGGTTCACTTCTACATTGGTGCTGTCCGTCCGGCGGTATGCCTCTGTCAGGGCAATTGCCCCTTCGTAATCTTTCATTGTATTGAAGATACTGCCCAGCTTAGCTACCGAGAGATAGTCGGAGGGATATTTCCTGATGATGGAAAGATAGCAAAACATACTTTCTACCGGCATGCCGGCTCCTTCCATGCTTTCCGCCATCAGTCGCAATACGGTGGCGGAACTGTCTTTCCTGGCCAATGCGATACTCTCACGCAATGCATCGCCGTATCGCTGATAGTTGTATAACAAGCGGGTGTATTGCAAGTGTGCGTAAATATGTTCGGGATTGAGTTCCATCACCTTCCGATAATACCCCAAGGCCTCGTTAAATTTGCTCAATTGCCTGCAACATTCTGCTGCCTCTACCAATGCCTGCTGATTTTCGGGCAGCTCGATAATGATATGTTGCAAAGTGGACAGGCTTCGGCGGTACGCCCTAAACCTTTTAAAGCTTTGGCTTTCTGTATGAGTAACTGTGGTGATGCACTTTCTTCATCAATCAGTCTGATCACCGTTTTATAGTCATAGTTTGCCATTGCTTCTTGAACGGAGGCGGTGTTCTGAGCTCGCAGCACTACGCTGAAGCCAGATAGAGGAGGAGTATCCAATGTTTCATGGGGGGACAGATTCTATTGTTTCTGACTTTCTAACGGTATTCCTTCTTTGAAGAACTTTTCTTTCTGTAAGTCTTTCAGCCAATTTTCGGCAGCGTTGTAATAATTTTCAAGTCCGAGTACAAGTTCCCCTTTCTCACTCACCGGTTCTTCTTTCCTGGCATTCGCCTTTCGGGTTTTTAAGAAAGCCTGCAGATAACGTTCGGCCGATTTGTTGTCTTTGAGTTGATATGAATAGTTCCAGGCGATGTCATAAAGAAGTTTATGGTTCGTCTTGTCATATTTGTACAGTTCTCTGAGAGCCTGGATTTGCTTTGGAGTATCCTGAGCCAGTTTACAACAATCCACCAACCTTTGTAAAGTCGGATCATGGCGCTGTCTTTGGGAATGGTCAGTTCGATAGCTTTCTCCAGGTGTTCGATGCCTTCTTTTTTCCAGGAAGTCTTGGCGCAGCAACGTCCCAGATAATAGAGCAGATTGGGATTTTCTTCCATCTCTTTTTGCAGTTTGCTGAAACACGCGTGCGCTTCGTAATAATATTCATCTGCGTAATAGCTGACTCCCAGGTAGTATAAGGTCTGTGTACTGCTGTCCCCCTGTTGGCACAGCTTTTCATAGCGCTTGATGGCTGTCGGATATTGTTCGGCGTGGCAGTAGGCGAGAGCGTTTTGCTGGTTGACAATCAGTTGGTGGAGTCCCGTTCCCTATAGCGTTCGGTAGCTGGATGGCATATTCGGGATATCCAGCCACAATGTTCAGGTTTCCGAGTTTGGCCGCAGCCAGATAATCGTCCGGATATTTATCCTGAATGACTTCATAGCAACCGATAGCCGGTAGTATCTGTTGCATCCCTTCAAGGCTTTGAGCCTGTAGGTGGAGCACTACGGCCGAACTGTCCGTTTCGGACATCATTGAACTTTCTCCAAAAGCCTCAGCATAGTTTTTGGTGTTGCAAAGCAGGTTGATGAATTGCAAACGGGCATACTTGTTTTTGGGATTCAGCTGATGGCTTTCCGGTAGTAGTCCAGCGCATCGTTGTACTTGGCCATTGCTTTACAGCATTCCGCTGCTTCGATGTGTGCCTGTTGGTTGGTGGAGTCTTCCGCTATCACTTGGCGGATGGAGCGTAGAGCTTCCGCATTGCTGCCGATTCCTTTCAGGGCTTTTGCTTTCTGCATTAACAGTGGATGGTGGGAGGTTCCTTGTTTATCAGTTCAACGGCAGTCTCGTAGTCATAGTTTGCCATTGCTTCCTGAATTTTGTTTTGATTCTGGCCCATCAGTAGGGGACTGAGGCAAAGACAGAAAATAAGGAAGAGTGGTTTCATTGTTCTTGTTCTCATAGGACGTATTGTTTTATTGTCCGCAAGTTAGTAAAAATATCCATTCTACGAAAGGCTCGTAATGTCTTTTAGATAGATTAACGCAAAAAAAAGACGCCCTTCTTTGCGAAAAGAAGGACGTCTACCTTACTAATGAAAAAAATATCGTTTACATGAGGAATCCGAGCAGGATACCGGCAGCTACAGCCGAACCGATAACCCCCGCTACGTTAGGACCATGGCGTGCATCAGCAGATAGTTGGTCGGATCATATTCCAAACCGATTACCTGTGAAATACGTGCCGAGTCGGGTACGGCGGATACACCTGCATTACCAATCAGCGGATTGATCTTATTGCCTTTCTTCAAGAATAGATTGAAGAATTTGACAAACATGACACCTGACGCTGTTGCGATGATGAAAGAGAATGCACCGAGGATAAAGATCAAGATAGAATCCCAGGTGAGGAATTGTGAAGCTTGGGTAGAAGCTCCCACAGTCAGTCCCAACAGGATAGTGATCACATCGATCAACGGACCACTGGCCGTATTTGCCAAACGACGGGTTACTCCACTTTCTTTCAGAAGATTACCGAAGAACAGCATACCCAGCAAAGGCAGACCCGAAGGAACCAGGAAGCATGTAAGCAACAGACCCACGATGGGGAAGATTACTTTTTCCGTATGCGATACTATTCTCGGTGGTTTCATGCGGATCAGACGCTCGTGTTTGGTGGTTAGCGCACGCATGATAGGTGGCTGTATCACCGGCACCAGCGCCATGTAAGAATAGGCTGACACAGCGATGGCACCCATCAGGTTGGGAGCCAGTTTGGACGAAAGGAAGATGGCCGTCGGTCCGTCGGCACCGCCAATGATACCGATAGCACCCGCCTGGTTGGGTTCGAATCCAATGAGCAGGGCAATGATATACGCGCCGAAGATACCGAATTGCGCGGCAGCTCCGATCAGCATCAATTTGGGGTTGGAGATCAGCGCCGAGAAGTCCGTCATGGCTCCGATACCCAGGAAAATGAGCGGCGGATACCAGCCGGAGGTTACTCCTTGATAAAGGATGTTCAGTACCGAACCTTCTTCGTAAATACCCACTTTTAATCCGGCTTCCATATTGAATGGAATATTACCGATCAGAATACCGAAGCCAATGGGGATCAGCAGCATCGGTTCAAATTCTTTGGCTACGGCAAGGTAGATAAAGAAGAGACCGATTAGCAACATGAAAAGATGTCCGGGTGTCGCGTTCGCAAAACCGGTGTATCCCCAGAAGTCAACAAGGTTATTCCCTAAGAATGATACGAAATCTCCCATAATTATTCAATGATTACGAGGTCTGTACCTTCAAGTACAGAATCTCCTTTATTAACTTTAATTTCTGCTACTTTTCCGTCTTTATTGGCATTGATGTTGTTTTCCATCTTCATAGCTCAAGGATGATGATCGTCTGGCCTCTCTTCACGGTATCCCCTTCTTTCACTTTTATGTCGAGGATAACGCCCGGAAGCGGAGATTTCACACCGTCTTTTTTGGAAGCTGTCGGTTGTTTGGTTACTACCGGAGCACCTGTTTCCGTTTTCGGAGCGGCTGCCGGACGGGTCACCGGTTTCGGAGCGGCTTTGACGGGCTTGTCCAACTCTACTTTATAAGAGGTTCCGTTCACTTCAACGTTGGCTATGTTATCTTCTACATCGTTCACTGTAACGTTGTAAAGGTTGCCGTTGATTTTATATTTATATTGTTTCATTGCTTCATTTTATTAGGGTTAGTAATTATCTTTTCGGAGTCTGACGCAGTGTGTAGATCTTCGAACTCCAGGGTGAGTAGGTGCGTTTCACTTTGTTGATGGTCAAAATCATGTCTTCAACGTCGTGAGCGTCATTCAGGTATTCATGCAAAGCCATGGCGATTGCGGCGGTTTCTTCACCTGTGTGGCTACCAGGTTCTTTTCCTTCGCTTCCGTCTTGTCGGTGATACCGGTGGCTTTCATCGCGTTTTTCTTACCCAGTCTGACCGCTACGTTACCTACCGCCTTGAATGAAAGATACAAGAGTACCAAACCTATGAATACGACCGACATGGCGATGATGGCCATACCGATACCGATAGAGTCGTGTTTCTTGAAGTTCTCGATCTTCGGGTTTTTGTCGATAGTCATATTGTTGGTGCTCGGAGTGACATAGCTGTGTTCTCCTTCACCTTTTACTACCCAGTTGGCACTTCCGTCTTTTTCGCGAGCGTATGAACGGTCGGCAAGCTGACCGGCGGGTATGGTTACTTCGTCAATCAGAGTTTTACCGTTAGAGTCATACAAAGCAATGTAATTCTCTTTGTTCGGGTCGAGCGTAAAGTTCACGTGGAACGTACCCCGGTTAGGCATTCCGTCTGCCCAGAACAAAGCATGTTGCGCGGCTTGATCAGAGTCAGCACGTCGCCTTTGGGAATAGGATATTTGGTCGGATTGTTTTTATCGTTCGTCAGAAAGCAACCTTCCAGATTTACAGAAGCGAAAGAGGTGTTGAATATCTCTATCCACGCATTGTGCAGTCCGTAGTCATCCTGATAGTTCTGGTCGTTGACGACCAAAACCTCATTGATTCTCAGACTGGTGGCACTTTGCGCCCTGAGCCCATGCAAACCATTGCCAGCAGAGCGATAAATATCCCGATTCTTTTCTTATTCATAACAATCGATGTTTAATTTGTTACAATGGAATATTACCGTGCTTTTTAGCAGGGTTGGTTAATTTTTTGGTCTGCAGCTGTTGCAGGGCGCGGATCACGCGGAAACGAGTGTTTCTCGGTTCGATAACATCGTCAATGTAACCGTATTTGGCTGCATTGTATGGGTTGGCGAACAGTTTAGTGTACTCGGCTTCCTTGTCTGCCAGGAATTGAGCAGGGTTTTCCTGATCTTTGGCTTCTTTGGCATACAATACCGCTACTGCACCGGCACCGCCCATTACGGCGATTTCGGCTGTCGGCCATGCATAGTTCATGTCGCCGCGGAGTTGCTTGCAACTCATTACGATGTGCGAACCACCGTAAGATTTACGCAGGGTAACAGTTACTTTGGGCACAGTGGCTTCACCATAAGCGTACAGCAACTTGGCTCCGTGCAGGATTACACCATTATATTCCTGACCCGTACCTGGAAGGAATCCCGGAACGTCTACCAATGTCACCAGCGGAATGTTGAATGCGTCGCAGAAGCGAACGAAGCGTGCACCTTTGCGTGAAGCATTGCTGTCGAGTACTCCGGCGAGGTATTTAGGCTGATTGGCAACCACACCTACCGATTGTCCGTTCATACGGGCAAAACCGATAATAAGATTTTTCGCATAGTCTTTCTGTACTTCCAGGAATTCTCCGTTATCGATGATGGCGCCGATCACTTCGTACATATCGTACGGTTTGTTCGGGCTGTCGGGGATGATCTCGTTCAGCAGGTCGTCCATACGGTCGATGGGGTCGGTACAGTTCACCAATGGAGCTTCTTCCAGGTTGTTTTGCGGAATAAAGCTGAGAAGCTTGCGAATAATCGCCAGACCTTCTTCACCGGTTTCGGCAGTGAAGTGAGTTACACCGGACTTGCTGGCATGTACGCTTGCACCACCCAGATCTTCCTGAGACACGTCTTCACCCGTTACTGTTTTCACAACAGCCGGTCCGGTGAGGAACATGTAAGATGTACCTTCCGTCATCAGCGTGAAGTCCGTCAGGGCGGGAGAGTAAACCGCACCGCCGGCACACGGACCGAAAATACCTGAAATCTGTGGGATGACACCCGAAGCCATGATGTTGCGCTGGAAGATTTCAGCATAACCGGACAGGGCGTTGATGCCTTCCTGAATACGTGCGCCACCCGAGTCGTTGATACCGATAACAGGGGCACCCATCTTCATGGCCATATCCATTACTTTACAGATCTTTTGTGCCATGGTTTCCGACAGTGAACCACCGAATACTGTGAAATCTTGTGCGAAAACATATACTAATCTACCTTCTATCGTTCCATAACCGGTTACCACACCGTCGCCGAGGAAATGTTTTTTCTCTTGTCCGAATTGGTACATCTGTGTTGAACAAACATATCCAGTTCTTCGAAACTACCTTCGTCAAGCAACTGTGCAATACGCTCGCGGGCTGTATATTTGCCTTTGGCGTGTTGTTTTTCAATAGCCTTTTCGCCACCACCTAAACGAGCCTGAGCACGAAGTTCAATAAGCTCTTTTACTTTTTCAAGCTGGTTACTCATGAGTTTTTCTTAATTTAAAGGGTTATAATATTTACAACCGGACGATTGACAACCCGGATGGGGAATTTAATGCAAAGAAAAATTCCGTTTGTCCGTGGCGCGGATCGTCCGAATCGTACATCTTTTTAGTGTTCGCAGAGTTCTGTCAGTACGCCCAGAGTTGATTTCGGGTGAAGGAAAGCAATGTTCAGGCCTTCGGCACCTTTGCGCGGAGCTTTGTCGATCAGGCGGATCTCTTTGCTTTCGGCTTCGGCCAGGGCATTGGCTACGCCGTCTTCAATGGCGAATGCTACGTGATGAACACCTGCACCTTTGTTTTCAATGAATTTCGCGATGGTACTTTCCGGACATGTGGGTTCCAGTAATTCGATTTTGGTATCACCTACTTTCAGGAAGGCTGTTCTTACTTTTTGATCTTCTACAGTTTCGATGTTGTAGCATTTCAAACCTAAAACGTTTTCATAATACGGAAGGGCTTCTTCGATACTTTTTACGGCAATGCCCAAATGTTCAATGTGTGAAATCTTCATAACTATATTTTTAAATTTTGGTATTAATCGTCTTTTCGGAATGGTATAAAACAGCACAAAGAAAATCAATTCTTGTTTAATAAAGAAATTTTTCTGCAATTAATTATGGTGAAAATAGGTTTAAAACCTAAGGTGCATGGGTTTAAAAGGCAGGTATCGTTGGTTTAAAACCTAAGGGGGGTGGTTTAAAAGACGGAGAGGGTTGGCGCTGATCCCTGAGACAGGCGGATGTTCAGACGTATATTTTGATCAGCAGGTCGTTCAGCCATTGCCAGCGGAAACGGAACCATCGCCGGGTGCTGCTTTGCTTGCCACCGAAGCGGAGCACGAAGTCACGATAGCCGTGCTTCTTAAATGGGAGTCCGGCGTCCATGAACTCCATGTGGCGGAATCCGTTTTGATGGGCATCCTGGAGGGCTTTCCATACAGCCAGTATACCCGGGTATTGCAAGGCATAGGTCTTTCGCATACCTCCCGAAAACCAGAGATAGGCATCGTTTCCCGAATAGATACAGGCAGAGCCTCCGATAATTTTGTCTTTGTAGCGGACGATGAAAATCTTTGCCTGCCGGCTGTGAATCAGCCGGGTGTCCATGTGTTGGAAAAAGATGATGTTGGGAAAATGTTTACGGATGCGGGACGAATAGAGATGCCTCAGCATATTCGAAAATTCGCGTATCTCTTCTACCGTACGTGCCTCGTCTACTTTTGCTCCGTTTTTCAGGCCTTTTTTGATCTGGCGGATACGGGAGGGGCTGAAACGCTGTTCGGCGTTTTCGATGCGTGAAGCGAGTTTCGTACCCGCAGCCAGTTGACAGGGAAGTATCTGTTGGACCGGAAATATTTGTAGCCGAACATGGCGTTCTCCAGATTGCGGAATTCTATTAGAAACGAGTTCCGCAAAGCCTCCGTGGTGAGGTGCTCCAGCATTTCGCCGAATATCCTTTCCTTGTCGGCTTCCGCTATCAGATATTCGCCCGTGCCATAGATTTCGCAGCGTTTGATGAAAGCGGGAGGAAACATGCGGATGCTTTTGCGGATGGCAGCAAGCAGTCGCGCAACAGGTTTTCCGTCTTCCGAAGCCATAATCAGAAGCGGGGTGTAGCCCGGAGTTTCTTCGTAGATCTGAAATAGCTCTTTCGAATGAAACGTATTGGTTCCGGGAAAATCCGGAATCTCACTTCCTTGGTAATATGTAGTCAGTTTTAATGGCATATCGGGACAAATTTACATTTTTTATTTCTCTTTACAACATTTGCAGGGCTTATTTTGTTGAGCTGTCGTTTTGTGACTATCTTTGTGGAGATACTACAATAAAATCCGTTTTTGATTATGTTAGAAGAAATTCTTGAATTCAACAAAAAGTTCGTTGAGAACAGGGGATACGAAAAGTATATCACTAACAAGTATCCTGATAAGAAAATCGCCATCCTTTCCTGTATGGATACCCGCCTGACAGAACTGTTGCCCGCCGCTTTAGGAATTCACAATGGAGACGTAAAGATTATAAAGAATGCCGGTGCCGTCATTTCCCATCCTTTCGGCAGTGTCATCCGTAGTCTGCTGGTGGCTATCATCGAGTTGGGAGTAGAAGAAGTGATGGTCATTGCCCATTCTGATTGCGGTGCTTGCCACATGAACAGCGACGAAATGATAGCTCACATGAAAAAGCGGGGAATCAAGTCCGAAACAATCGACATGATACGCTACTGCGGGGTCGATTTTAATTCGTGGCTGGGCGGATTCGACGATCCGGTGAAGTCCGTCAGGGGCACGGTTCGTTCCATAGAGAACCATCCGCTTATTCCGAAAGATGTCCGGGTGCATGGTTTTATCATCGATTCACTGACCGGCGAGTTGACGAGAGTGGAATAAATTGCCTATCTTTGCGCTCGAATCGCCACGGAGCGCGCCGATTCATGCAAAGTCCTGCAGGGCATACCTTATATAGACAGGCATGCCGGGCGGTACCTCGGTTCGCGTGTGTTTGTGCATTCTATGGTGACTGGCGGTATATTCAAATAATGCAAAGTATAGATACATGGAAAATTTCAGTGAACTAATAAAAAATCGCCGCAGCATGCGGAAATTTACCGGAGAAGAACTTTCTCAGGAAGATGTAGTCGCTTTGCTGAAAGCGGCCCTGATGGCTCCTACTTCAAAGCGCAGTAACAGTTGGCAGTTTATTGCAGTCGATGATAAAAAGTTGCTCAGTGAACTTTCACATTGCAAAGAACAGGCTTCGGCCTTTATTGCCGACGCGGCATTGGCCATTGTCGTTACTGCCGATCCCTTGGCGAGCGATGTATGGATTGAGGACGCTTCCATTGCCTCTATTATGATTCAGCTTCAGGCCGAAGACTTGGGATTGGGAAGTTGCTGGGTGCAGGTGCGTGAGCGGTATACTGCCACCGGGATGCCTTCCGATGAATTTGTGCGCGGTGTGCTCGACATTCCTTTGCAGTTGCAGGTGTTGTCCGTCATAGCGATCGGGCATAAAGGGATGGAACGTAAACCCTTTAATGAAGACCATTTGCAATGGGAAAAAATCCATATTAATAAGTTCGGAGGTAAGTAACGGTGAGTGCGGTAAAAGCAAACAATAAAGATACCTACAAAGCCACGGCAGTCACCCTTATTGTGATGGGGGTGCTCTATCTGATCGACAACTGATACACTTTTCCACTTTGGGGATACCCTGGGTGATGAATAAGGATAATCTTTTGCTTTACACTGCGGTGATTTTCCTGTTTATTAAGCGGGATAAATCCGTCGGCTTGGTATTGCTCGGATTGTGGTTGGTGCTGAACATCGGCCTGATTGTTTCGTTGCTTGGTTCGATGTCCGGTTATCTGCTGCCTTTGGCTTTATTGATAATCGGAGGTATATTGTATTTGATTTCAACACGATGAAAAGAAGTATAGAAGATACGCCGATCGTATTTATCGGTGCCGGAAATCTTGCCACTAATCTGGCAAAAGCCTTATATCGGAAAGGTTTTCGTATCGTACAGGTGTATAGCCGTACGGAAGAGTCGGCCCGCGAGCTGGCACAGAAAGTGGAAGCCGAATATACGACAGACCTCGCAGAGGTGAACCCGTATGCGAAGCTGTATATTGTTTCACTGAAAGATTCCGCCTTTGCCGAACTTCTTCAGGGCATTGTCGAAGGTAAGCGGGAAGAGGCATTGATGGTGCATACGGCAGGTAGCATCCCGATGAATGTCTGGGAAGGACATGTCCCGCATTACGGTGTGTTCTATCCCATGCAGACTTTCAGCAAGCAGAGGGAGGTAGATTTTAAGGAGATTCCTTTCTTCATAGAGGCTTCTTCGACAGAAGATGCCGCGTTTCTGAAAGCCATTGCCTCTACACTGTCCAACCGTGTGTACGATGCCGACTCGGAGCAGCGTAAAAGTCTCCACTTGGCTGCCGTGTTTACATGTAATTTCACCAATCACATGTATGCCCTTGCTGCCGAGTTGCTTAAGAAATACAATCTGCCGTTTGACGTGATGTTGCCGTTGATTGATGAAACCGCCCGTAAGGTGCACGAACTGGAACCTAAGACGGCCCAGACCGGGCCGGCCATCCGTTATGACGAGAATGTGATCGGCAATCACTTGCGGATGCTTGCCGATGATCCTGCCATGCAGCGGTTATACGAGTTGCTTAGCCGAAGCATTCACGAAAGACAATAATCCCGAAACATTAAATAAAAATGAGCACAATCAATTACGACCTTACCCGGATAAAGGCACTTGTTTTTGATGTAGACGGAGTGCTGAGCGCCAATGTCATCCCTTTGCATCCGTCGGGTGAACCGATGCGTACGGTAAATGTAAAAGACGGTTATGCCATCCAATTGGCCGTAAAAAAAGGGCTTCGTATCGCTATTATTACAGGTGGGCGGAGCGATGTCGTGCGGAAACGTTTTATCGGGTTGGGGGTATCCGATCTGTACTTCGGCTCTGCGGTGAAGATACACGATTATCGTGGTTTCCGTGACAAACACGGACTTACGGACGAGGAGATACTCTACATGGGCGATGACGTTCCCGATATGGAAGTGATGTGTGAGTGCGGATTGCCTTGTTGTCCCAAAGATGCGGTTCCCGAGGTGAAAGCGATTGCCCGTTACATTTCATATGCCGATGGAGGATACGGCTGTGGACGCGATGTGGTGGAGCAGGTGCTTAAAGCACAAGGCCAATGGTTGTCCGATGATGCTTTCGGATGGTGATTTCCAGTATATACCTTATTTATTTATCAGTATGCTTGCTAACTTAGATCGTTATAAAATCGTATTGGCCTCTAATTCTCCGCGTCGGAAAGAGCTGATGACGGGCTTGGGTGTCGATTATGTAGTAAAAACTTTGCCGGATGTGGACGAATCTTATCCCGATACGTTGCAAGGTGAAGAGATTCCTCTTTTCATAGCCCGTGAGAAGGCAGCCGCCTATCAGTCGATGATCGGACCGGAAGAGCTTTTGATCACAGCCGATACCATTGTCTGGCATGAAGGCAAAGCGCTCGGCAAACCTGTCGGAAGGCAGGATGCCATAGAGATGTTGCGGAGCCTCTCCGGTAAATCGCACCAAGTGATTACCGGTGTGTGTCTCACTACCCGAGAATGGCAAAAATGTTTCGCTGCCGTGACGGATGTCCGTTTTGCGATTCTTGATGAAGATGAAATCGCTTATTATGTCGATCACTATCAGCCCATGGACAAAGCCGGTTCGTATGGTGTGCAGGAGTGGATCGGTTTTGTCGGAGTAGAATCCATATCCGGCAGCTACTTCAATGTAATGGGACTTCCCATTCAGAAATTATACAGGGAATTGAAACAACTATAGAGAGTGTGCCGAAACTCGTATATACAACGGAGTAGCACAGAGTCTCACAGAGTAGATTTATTCTCTAAAGAACTTTTATAAAAAACTCTGTGTTGCCTTGTGGTGAATTATGCCTTCCTTGTAGGTCGCATGACTCTGTATGGCGACTCCCTCCGTGGAAGGAGAAGAGTGCCATGCGAAATTATAGTTTGATCATTTGTTTTCTGTATTTTCTTTCTCCATTTCGATATTGATAATTGTGTTATCCCATTTGTTCATCTTTTGCGTACCCAAATCTACCAGAAAGCCCGGCCAAAATAGAATGTTCCACAGGCAGGCATTGTTAAATGTAGATTCCAGGACAAAGGGAGTCGTTTGGTACCCTTCCTTTTTGGCTACTAGTTGTTTGTCTTCTCTTTTCTTTTTGATTTGTACAGTGACACTATTGTCTTCTTTGATTTCCGCTATTTTCTGTTTGGTCGATGCTTCGTAGATTTTAGTTCCATTCATTCCCGTAAAGGTGATATCTTGTTTGGAACTGCTGAATAATGTACAGCATGATGAAAATGAAATACAGACGGATAGCAATAATAAAATCTTTTTCATAATCTAAGTTTTTAATGTGATATAATTGTTTTCTTTGATCTAATTATTTCTTTCGGATCGAGGATGCTCTTCTTCTGGGTGTGCTACTGTTATGGGAGGAACTTTTATTGCCTGTGGCAGGTGTCTTGATCCTGATAAATGGCTTTCAGTAAGCGTGCTCCCAGCAGCGGACGATAATGACCGGGTTCGTAATAATGATGTATGTCGGCTGTGTATTCGTTGATTCCCGTGAAATCCCAGACAGCGGAATCACCCAGTATAGCCTTCAATATTTTTATGTCTTCCCGGCTGGTCTTTTTCTGATAGTAATCCGGACCGATGATGAACTTCAGGTTCGTGTGGTGCTTATCGCAGATTTTTTTGATGGAGCGAAGTACCTGAATCTGGCTGGCAAATATAACAGGAAGTTCTTCCATACCCGCATTCGTTCGCTTCTTGAATTCTTTTTCATGACGGCTCCAGTATATTTCGCCATCTTGCGCGATCTCTTTTTCTCTGGGATTGATAAAATTGTTCGTGTAAGGCTCCCTGACGGGATCTCCCGGATTTATAACCCCTTTCATATAAGGAGCATACTTATGTCGGATCAGATAATCTATGTAAGGAATCATTCTGTCCGGATAAAGGAACTCCTGCAGGAATCTCAACTGGAATCCCAATTGGCTGATGCCGGCTGCTTCGGCCGAAAACAGATGATTGTTGCCCGATAAAGGAGCGTTTTTGTCCAGTGATTTTTTATCCAGAACGATCAGTATATTTTTCAGGGGTGCACCTACAGAGTCGAGCAGCTGAAGCTTTTGACGGACGCCGCCCAGCTTTCTCCGTTGTCATAGAAGCGTACGGCATGGTCGTTCTTATCCAGGTATTTTTCCCATTCTCCTGTCAGGAATGCCATGGTACAGGAGTTGCCGAGTATAAAGGAGTTATAGACTATCGAATCGCGATTCTGCAGATAATTCTGCCATCCCACATGGGCTTCGTTGAGTAGCATGGGAGAGTCATCGAATCGTTTGTAGGGGTGTAATACCTATAAGGATCAAACATAAAATAGACAACCACTATCGGGATCAGCGGCAGGATCAGTAAAAGCAACTTCAGGCAAAAACGTGTCTTGGGGGAGATTCTCGATGAATGATGTAGCATGCGCGTAAAGGGTTTCGGTTAAAATTGTAAATAGATGAAAGTTTCCGTGTCAAATTTGCCTAACATCAGCAGAGCGAATACCAACAGATAGTAGACACTCCACCGTAACCATGCGGGTTGGCGTTCAAGTGTTTCCATCAGGTTGTACTTAGATGCATAATATTCGTAGATCAATACTAGTAATAGGGCCGAACCTGCTACGATGCAATTATGATCGCGTATGCCGATGTTCATTTCTTTCCAGGAAGAATGTACCTCGAACGAGATGTTCCGTAAGAAATACCAGGCATCGCTCAGCGATTGTACACGAAAGAATATAAGCGAGAGTGCGAACAATAGATAAGTCCGGACAATCAGCAAGCTGTCGGCCGCATATTTTCCTATATATTGGGGCAGATTATTGCGGAAAGCAGCTGTTTTCATTTCCCAGCAGATAAGGACACCCTGAATCAGGCCGTATATGGCGAAAGTCAATCCGGCCCCATGCCACAAACCCAATGCGAGAAAGGTGATGAGGAGGCTGAAGTAGATTCCCCACTGTCCCCAGTTACGGGTACCGGCGGTTAGCGGTACATAGAGATAATCGCGTACCCAGAAGGAGAGTGACATGTGCCAACAGCGCCAGAAGTCGCAGTCGAGCGTGCTGCAAACGGGCGGTTGAAGTTAGGAGACAACTTGATGCCGAACATATAGGCCCCTCCGATAGCAATATCCGTATAACCCGAAAAATCGGCATACAGTTCGATAGGGTAGAGTAGGCAAGTCATTAGCAGTTGTACACCCGAGAGGTCATGAATCGAATGAAACATGACATCTGTTTGTGGGGAGATCTGATTGGCTATCAGCAGTTTCTTGATCAGTCCGAGTAAAATATATTTCAGTCCGGTCACCGCGTTTGAGTAGATGAACGGGCGGGGATCTTTCAATTGTGGCAACAGGTCTCCACCCCGTTCGATAGGGCCGGAGAGAAACTTCATGAAGAAAAGCATATAGATCAGGAAATCCACCCAGTTTCTTTCGCTGCGTTGCTCTTGCCAGTACACGTCTGTCAGATAACTGATGGCTTGAAATGTGTAAAATGACATCCCAAGTGGAAAGATGATATCATCTATGACCGTGCCATGAAGAAGGAGCCATCCGCCGATCAGGGCGATGATTCCTGCGATATAGACGGGTTTGGTCTTTTTTCCGGCTTTTGCCCTGCTTTCCATCCATTGTGCCCAAAAGAAGGTGAACAGTGCTACCACTACTGCCGTCAACAGGAAAGGCAGATAGTACCATCCGATGAAAATACAACTGGTTACCAGTAGTATGAGGTTGCGGGCACGGCCTTTGACTGCATAGTAGAGGAAGAAACAGAGGGTAAACAGGGCCAGGAAACTAAAAGAGAGGAACTGCATCGTTTATTCCATTTTGGTTAATAAGGCACTGCACAAATCGCCGACATTCTTGAACTTAATGACCTCCCTGAAATTGAAACGTACTCCGAAATGTTTCTCGATTTGAGCTATAATTTGCATGTGGGTCAGCGAGTCCCAGCCATCTACATCTTTTGAGGTAGATGATTCGTCGATACATACGTTGTCCTTTTTTAAGATATCACGGAAAATGCTTTGTAGTTGTTTTAATACTTCTTCTCGATTCATATTTATTATTGTTTTTAGAGTTTCTTCTCTTTTATCAGTTCGGCAATCTTTTTACGGTCTGTTTTATTACTATTGGTCACCGGAAATTGGGAAATACAATGAATCTGCTTCGGCAGCATGTATTTGGGCAGCTTTTCTTTCAGATATTCTATCAATGCGCTTTGGGTACATTCAGTTGTCTCGACGGCCAGATGTAATTCGTTACAGATTCCGTCGCAGAGCAACGGAACGGCAGCCACGCTGCAGGGAGTCTTGAAAAACGACTGGGCAGTATATTCTATTTCACTCAGTTCTATCCTGAAACCCTGTATTTTCACCTGATAGTCTTTACGTCCGCAATAAATAATATCCCCGTCGCTATCCAGAATACACAAGTCTCCGGTCCGGTAATAGATTTGTCCGTCGGGACGGTGTATCAGAACCAATGCCGATTTTTCCGGGTCGTCCAGATAACCTTTCATTACCTGTCGGCCGGATATCCAAAGTTCTCCCGTTTCTCCTTGAGGTAGCTCGTTTCCTTCTTCGTCGGCAATGATGGCGCGGATGCCGGGAAATGGTTTTCCGATAGCCACCATTCCGTTGTAATGCTTGCATTTGTCCGAAGCCGGAATACGGTAACAGGTGCAGTAAATCGTAGCCTCGGTCGGTCCGTATAGGTTGATGAACGTTGCGTTGGGTACCGATTTTCTGAATCGCTCCAACAGCTCGGTTTGCGATGCTTCTGCCGATACTCCCAGATATTTCAGAGAGGGCAGATTGATTTCATCGAAGTAGGGTGAAAGGAGTTGTAGCAGTGAGGGAGTGACAGTGGCAAAGGTCAGTTGATACTTCTCCAGAAGTTCAAACACCTTGAAGTGCTTTACATCCTGATGGCCTACCGTATAAACGGCAGCACCTAAAGTAAGAGGATACAGTAAGGATACTACGGATACATCGAATGTAAGTTCGAACATTTGCAACATGCGATCATGTTCATCCAGATTCCAGTCGAGCGAACTGTATGCCCGGTAAAAGGCGTTCAAGTTAGCCCGTGTGATGGGCACTCCTTTGGGCTCGCCTGTGCTTCCCGATGTAAAAATGATATAAGCGTTCCTTTCTTCGTCCGATGAATGAGACTGTTGTTCTGACTGTGCTTTTCCCGGTAGCCGGTCCGTATCGATGATTCTGAAGTGTCCGGTACCGAATGCTGACCGGTCAGTGTCACTTGTACAGAGCAAAGTACGCAGTCCGGCCAGAGCGGCTATTTTGAGATTACGCTCTTCCGGTAGGCAGGATGCAGGATAACATAGGTCTTTCCACCGGCCAGTACTGCCAGAATAGCCGCATAGGTTTCAATCCGGTTTTCCGCTACGATTCCGATTTTTCATCTTTTATTTCTGATAGCGAATGGGTGATAGAAGCTGTTATTTCACCGAGTTGGGCATAAGTATAATGTTTATCGTCAATAATGAATGCTTCGTTTTCGGGATAACATTGCATGGCGGAAAGAATATCATTGATAATATCCTTCTGGGAAGATGTTGTCATATCCATTAGTTTTTATTCATGTTTTGGGTTTAGGGGTTCTTTATATATCTTCTTGAGATCGTTTATTAAGATGACAGTGAAATGGTCTGATCTCCCTACACACAATCGATTAAAGAATGTTAATTGTGTGGTACGCACGTGCCCGGTCTCGCTTTCCCTCTTTCGGAAGGGGAAATAGCGTTGGCTTCATAGCCGACGACTTTGAATGGGATAGACAACACGATACTTTATTGATACTTACATAAATTCTAATCGGACAGATTTGTCATCTCTATCAGATTGTATAAAAAAACAATGGGGGACGATGAACTAAATAAATATACGGTTTGTTGCTTATTAGTAATTTTATGTTTAACTCTAAAATCTTAGTATTATGAAAAGATTTCTTGTCTTATCATGCAGTGTTGCCATATCGGCACTTTTCTTCCATGCTTGTTCGTCTTCTGATGATTCAATGATCGATGCGCCTCTGACAAGGGCGGATGCAGTTTCGGAGAAGATCGTTTTCCAAGATGATTTCAACCAGGTAGATAGTATTCCTGATAGAAATAAATGGAGTTTGTGTAAGAAGGGAAGCCCGGCCTGGAGCAAATATTTATCCGAAAGCTATGATCAGGCTTATGTACACGATGGAAAATTAGTGTTGGTTGCCGAAAAAGTGAACGGAGTATATAAGACAGGAGGAGTGCAATCATTGGGTAAAGCGGAATTTCAATATGGTAAGATAGAGATATGCGCCCGTTTCACCAAGACGGCAAAGGGCGGATGGCCTGCCATCTGGATGATGCCTGCCAAACCCGTTTACAGTGGATGGCCTGCTTGCGGTGAAATAGATATTATGGAACAGTTGAATCATGATGGCATTGTATATCAGACAATTCACAGTCATTATAAAAATGATCTGGGATTCACTAAGCCTGTTCCGACAAAAACAGTGTCTTACAATAAAGGGCAATTCAATATATTTGGTATCGAGTGGACTCCCGAAGCTCTTACTTTTAAGGTGAATGGAGCTACTACTTTAGTTTATCCTAACTTGCACTTGGCTGATGAGAGTGTCAAAAAGCAGTGGCCGTTCGACACCTCTTTTTATTTGATTTTAAATTATGCCTTGGGTGGTCCCGGAACTTGGCCCGGTACTATAACGGATAGTGAATTGCCTGCAAAGATGGAGATTGACTGGGTAAAAGTGAGTCAGCCTACGGGACGTTAACATTGTTAATTCATAATTTTCATTTTTACTTTTCCGGATATAAACAACAAGTCTTTGATGTATCAAAGACTTGTTGTTTATATCCAAAGCACTAACTTTAACACTGTGTTAAAACAAACTTTCTACCGTTAGCTTTCAAGATTGCTCAGTCGGTTGATTACCAATAGCATGTCTTGATTGATCGTTTTGGGGGGCTGACAATGTTTCGATAAAGAAAACATAGGATAATTGTTCTTTTGCCAACTTCCGGATCCGGCTTTTTCCTTTTACGTTCCGGTTCATCCGATTGTGGTGTTTGACTTTCCCTGCATCCGAGGGGCTCCGTTAACGGGTTGTTGCGTAGATGTTCTCGTAAATGGGTGTCAAGGCGTCTTTCTCTAATATCCATTGATTGGTGCGGGAGTTCATTTTGTATGCATATTGGGCAATCAGTTGATTGTTATTGTCAGTTATGTATATATATTTTTTTGATAGATCGAATGATCCTTTTTCTTTATTCCATACAGAATACTCCACCGATGTTTCGGTCTCGTACCGAGAGATTACGGTCCTCGATTCTGTTTCCCAAGTGTTCTTGAATATGTTCCATGCATAGGTGGATTTCACTGTTTTCTGTTGATCGGTATCGTAGCTGTATTTATACATCTTTACTGGATTCAGTATGCCTGAGGCAGCATCGTTCATTGCATATATTTCACGGCAAACCAACTTTCCTCCTTCCATCGTATCGTTATGGATAAACTGTTTTCCATTGTTGGTTGCACATGCGAATCCGCATACTGAAACTAATGCAGCAGAAGCTAATACTCTTTTGAAAAATGTAATTGTTTTCATATCCTTTATTGTTTAGTTAGTTTATATCTTTCTTTGTTTATTAGACGTGATGGAATCGTATTAAGTTGCACGGATATGAAATTATTTTCAAATTATTTTTTGCAGGGGAAGCTTTAACGGGTATGCTACGTTGTCAGATGGATGATAATAAGCGGGTTATTAAAAAAGATCAGAGTGCCTCAGGAATCTGTTAATTAGTGATCGACTCCTGCCACACTCTGATCATTCTGTTTTTCTTTTTGTTTTAAATCATGATCGAGAACCAAGGGAATGTCATCCAGGGTGACTCCTTTGCTTGTGATAATCTCCTCGTCTTTACGGAACACTTCAAGGAACAGCTCTTTGCTGCCATATAGTTCTGCGGCTTTGGTATATAGAGAGAGGGTTTTTTCCACGTCTCCCAAAGACCATGCTACATGACCGGCGTTCAGGTAATCTACCGGCATTGGGCTTTGATCAATCACTTTATCATAATACTTCATGGCCTGTTCGCGTTTAGCGATCATGAACGAACACCAACCGATGGCACGCCAGGCTTTGACGCAGTTACTCTCCAGAAAATCAAGTTTAAAGAAGTAGTTCAACGCTTCTTCAAAATTCCACATTTCCGCCAGACAACTACCTATGTAAAAAATCACTTTCGTATCTTCCGGCAACACTTCTTCCACTTTCCGATAATATTTCAGGGCCTCTTTGAATTGCCTGTTGAGGCGATAGCAAGTGCCCAGATGATGGTTGGTCCATACGTTGTTCGATTTCAGGATATCTGCTTTCCGGTAGGCCTTGATGGCTTCGTCATATCGTTTTAGTTTCTGCAAGGAGTAGCCTTGCTTCTGGCAGATTTCTGCTTCTTCTTCATCCATAAGCATATCAACTATCGTATCGTAGGCTTCGGCGGCTTCTTCCCAGTGCTTCTTCTTGAAGTGAAAATTAGCTATGGCTTCCATGGCTTCCGGATTGAATAGAATATCTATCAAATCCGGTTCGTTGTAGAGGCAGATGGACTCTTTGAATAAGTCACGAAATTCCAGTCTCCGGGCATAGAGTTTAAAGAAGCGGTACAGATCGTGCAGATATTGGTTGCTTACCGTATCGGGACGTTCGGAGAACTTCTTTAGCGTTTCGGCTTTCGACTGGTCTGCTAATTCTTCTATCTGCTGATCCGTAAGCTGATTCAGCATCATGTCCCGCTGCGATTGTGGCAACTGCTGCATCGTGAAGAAAAGTGAGTACTTATCGCTGTTGCAGAAGAAACCCGATTGCAGGATGATTTCCAATAGGCTTCCTCCCTCTTTTCCCCGATGACGGAACTCTTTGATCACATCCGATTGCTGCTTGTCGAAAGGATAGAACCAGTTGGAGATATCTCTGAAGAATGGATAACTCTTGAGTTGTGAGAAAGTGCTCATATATACGTCGGCTCCTTCTAGTTGCAATTCGTTCATTTCACGCAACTTGTCACCTAGCCCCGACTTCTCGATGGCATCTGCCCAGTCAGGATTGGTGTCATCTTTCTCTTCGTCGGACTCTTCGAAGCCGAATTTCATGTTGCGCATAGGCGACATGCTTTTCAGCATTTCGGGGATGATCTCCTCACGCATTTTCTTGTCGATTTTTCCGTTCTCCTGGCTGAGCAGTATCTGGATATGTATGCGTAACAAGTCTCTTTCAAATGCAGTTTCTTCCATCAGCGCTGTGATGCGCAGATTGATCTCCGGATAGAAAGAGATGCGTGGCGAATAGGCATGCAGGATAAAAGTAATTCCTACCAGGGCTCGTTGGCTGACCTGTACATTGGGATGACGGTAAGCATCTATCAGCCATAAGAGTTTCTTGAGGTCGAAACACTCCATCACACTGAGGGTAACGGCGCTTGTGAAGAGGCAAAGATCGTTCACCGGAAGCAGTTCGGACTGAAGCATGGCTTGTGCGGCTGCCACTTCTTCCGCAGTCCAGTTAGTATGGGTCCAGGTTTGCAAAAACAAAGTTCTCAAACTGTCTTCATGGCGTTTCAGCACTTCCTCCATGTTTTGGTCTGAGACGAATCCGCTTACGGCAAGATCGTCATTGAACGATTCGAGCGTATGCATCAGCATCTCCAGAGTGAGGGGGGATACCTCTTCGGAAAGGCGGGTACGGTACTGGTGATAGTAATGGTTCGATACGCTGTCCAGCAACGTAATACGCGCCTGGTCGGTAATCTCGAGTGTGTCGGTCAGCAGTTTCTGATACAGCTTTCTACGTTCCGGGTCTTCTACGCCCTGGCGCATGTATTGCAACATGTAGCTGTACGAAGTCTGTATTTGTTCCAGACGGGTACGGAGCGACCATTCGGGGCACTTCCATAGGAATGATTCCAATTGAGTTAATGCTTCCTTCAGGCGTTTTTGCCCGATCAGTCGGAGAATATATTGATATTGTTCATTGATAAGTTGTTCGTTCATAATTTACTTCCGTTTATTGTTTCCAATCCATGTAAGGCGTTTCCATAAACCTTCAAAGGGGCCGTGTTTGAAGTGGCTGAGCCACCAGGAACAAAATGCCATTTGAAGAAGTACAAAAAGGATGCCAAAAAAGAAACTATAAGTAATTCCCAGGAAACGTCCTAGTTCGAAGCCCCAGTGATAGAAAAGGAGGGACCAATGACGGATTGTCCGATATAGTTTGTCAGGCTCATCTTTCCGTACGAGGTGAAGCGCATCAGAAATCTGCGGTCTTTGATGCGATAAAAAGTGATAAGCAGTCCGCTGACCAGCAGTACCATGAACTAAGGTTGCTGAGAGAGCTGATGATCAATTGCAGAGGGACCCGTATGGCGTTGCGGGTGATAAATTCCGGCAACATATTATTCAGTCCATACAGAGGAAAGAAACAGATTAACGAGATGCCCAATGCTTTGAGCCAGTGCTGCTCGTTTTGTTCGCTATAAAGAAATAATCCCTTACGTCCCACAAGCATACCGAAGAGGAAGAGGGCAGGGGTCTGCAAGATACGTCCATGTTCCAGTGCCCAGGTCAGGTTGGCGAGTTGCCCTTCCCAGAGATTCATACGGATTGTTTCGAGGAAGGTGCCGTTTTTCTGTACATCGAAGGCAATTCCGAAGTATGGGAAGCCAGACCGGGACCGGCTACATAATCCGGATTGCAAAGGGCATAGATCACTTTGCACCAGTCTATCGGTTGTATGATGAGCAGAGTGGCGAAGATAGCTATGCTCCGATCGCTGAGACGACAGGACAGGGGAAGTATTAGACCGAGCATGGCGTACATAGTCAGTATCTCACCGGTAAAGAAAGCTGCATTGAACTGCCCGATGATAAAGAGCAGCGCCATTCGCCAGATGAACCGGAGACGAAAGTCTTTGCCGCGGCGTTGCTGATTGTTGTCTTGTATATAGAAACTAAAGCCGAACAGTAGGGCAAATACGGCGTATGCTTTGTTGCTGAAGACAAAAAAGAGTCCGTTCCAGATAGCTTTGTCGGTGAATTTCATCCATTCGCAGGGAACGGTGTCCGGAAAGGAATAGAAGTTGAAATGTTCGATACTGTGTAGGATGATGATGCCCATCACAGCCAGTCCTCTCAATACATCGGCCACGTCTATACGGGCATTGGGTTCGCTGATTTTGTGTTCCATTGGTTATTGTTATTATAATTATTTCAGAATCTTACCTGTACCTGCGCCTGAAACAGATTGCTGTCTTTGCCTTTATTCCGGTCGCAGAAAGTGTATTGTGCTTGCAGCCTGCACTTGGGATAGAACCAATATTGCAGTCCGGCTATATAATTGGTCTGTTTCCTACTGACGGCTTTGTTTGCATTGAAATAGTCATACGAAGCCACAAGGTCGAAATTGCGTAGCATCCGGTAGCATCCGGTGGCATAAAAACCATCACTCTTCACGCCTCCATCCTTTCCGGCCAGATATTCGGAACGGAGGCTGAACGGTGTTGTCGTGATGATGCCTCCTATGCTCCAGCGATTTTTGGTATAGTTTTCTCCTGCCCGGATGCCGGTTATTTCGGAGTCGGCAATGGCGTGTCCGGTCCCTTTGATAAACGAACCACCCACCGACAGCATTTCAGGGGATTCACCATCAGGTTGCCGACGATATCTTTTTGATTGTTTTTATCCTTGATGTTAAGTCCTTGTCCATTCATTATGGCTAGTTTGTAGCATAGCAGATCATTCAGCAGGCCTCCATGAACCATGGCCCCGATGTCGCGTCCCGATGTCATGCCACAGGCGACATCACTGCCGCTCACCCCTGCCAGATAGCAGACTGACTGAGAATAGCAGTTGATCAGTTCTACGGTAGTGGGCGACAATTCATTTTCGATGGTATAAGGAACCTTAAATTCGCCGATACGCACTTTCAGCCCGGGTAGAATCCGGTAATCGGTGTAAACTTCGAGCAGCATGCCGCCGTTGTAAAAGTCGTACATAAAATCACAGGTCCAGCGGTCCGTGATCTTTCCGTGAGCCATGAAAATGATTCGTTTGATGTCGAACGTATTCATTTTTTTGCTGCATCGTCATAGGTATATCCCAACTGCGCGTATCCGGCCAGAGTGATTCGCTCTTTCAGTGTGTTGACCACTTTATTCAGTGTAGCAGCCTCTTCTTTCTCCTGCGCTTTCAGGGGGCTGCCTGCCAGGAGTATCAGTGCGAATGTTAACAGGAATGTGTTTTTCATCTTTACTTTTTTGTATTTATTGTGGTTTGAGTGTGCCGGGAATGAAGGTGTATCCACTAAATTTTCTCCCGGATAATAGTCGGGGATTGCCCCTTTACTCTTCAGCCAGGCAATGATTTTTTCTATGTCGTGGTAAGACGGACGGGTAGCAGGCCGATAGTCCGGCAAGTCTATCTGCATGGCCGCCTTTTCCTGCAGTCCGAATTCTTTTACTAAAATTTCCGTCCATTCGTTTTGAGGATGGGTTTGCAAGTATTTCACGCCAAGATTGTAGCCGGTGATAAACCGCCTGATCTCTTCGTCTTTTTCCGTGATGGCTTTTTCTGAGAAAACAATTCCGGTGCAATGCAGTCCCATTTGTCTTGTGTTCAGTAATGCTGTATGCCCATCGTTCAGGGCAATTGCCGTTGCCGGTCCGGGTAAGAAAGATGCGGAGATCTGTCCGTCCTCCAACATCATCAGCCTCAAGGGGATATTGTTTATTTCAGGTTTGTTCACTTCTCCGGGGTGCAGGCAGGCCCGTTTCATTACTTCGTCTGTGGCATATTCTACAAAGGTATTGCCGGAGACAGAAATATTCTTCCCTTTCAAACCGTCCGGATTCCTGACATTGCTTTTTTTACTTGCTATCAGACTGAGGCTGCCATCGGTTCCATAACCAGACGTAAGCGGCTTCCTTTTGCCTGCAACAGAGTTGCACCCGGGTAGTCGGTGAGCATACCATCCAGTTTTCCCGATAAAAAAGCGGCATCGCGGTCAGTTGCCGAAGCATAAGTAATGAAATCGATTTTGATATCCAGTGAGTCATAAATACCCTGACGGACAGCAACCAGAGAAGGCAGTCCATCGAAAGAAGGCATCAGTCCGAAAGTCAGAGTTTGCAGTTCCGGCAAAGCGGAATGCTTCTCTTTCTTTCCTGTGCAGGCTGATAGAAAGAAAAGGAACAGGATACTGAAAAGGAGGCTCTCTCCCCATTTCCGGCTTTTAAAAAAGGCAACTCCGAGCGGGGTTGCCTTTTCTGTCTTATAGTGATTCACTTCAGTCTTATTCCTGGATAGCGGCAATACCCGGAAGAACTTTTCCTTCGATTGCTTCGAGCAGTGCTCCACCGCCTGTAGAAACATAAGATACACCGTTTGCCAGACCGAACTTGTTGACACAAGCTACAGAGTCGCCACCGCCAACGAGTGAGAAAGCGCCGTTCTTAGTAGCTTCAACGATAGCTTCGCCTACTGAACGAGAGCCGTGAGTGAAGTTTTCGAATTCGAATACACCTGTCGGACCATTCCAAAGAATTGTCTTAGAATTCTTGATCACTTCGGCAAAGATCTCTTCAGATTTCGGACCGATGTCAAGACCTTCCCATCCGTCAGGAATTTCGTTAACCGGGCAGAATTTAGTATTGGCATCGTTAGAGAAAGCGTCAGCAATCTTAGCGTCAACAGCCAATACCAGATTTACACCTTTGTCTTTGGCTTTCTGCATCAGTTCGCGAGCCAGATCCAGTTTGTCATCTTCGCAGATAGACAGACCGATCTGTCCACCCATTGCTTTGGTGAAAGTGTAAGTCATACCGCCTGTGATGATCAGGTTGTCTACCTTGTTCAGCAGGTTTTCGATGATTTCGATCTTAGAAGATACTTTTGATCCACCCATGATGGCAGTAAACGGACGCTTGATGTCGTTCAATATCTTATCAACGGCTTTCACTTCTTTTTCCATCAGGTAGCCAAACATCTTATTGTTGGTGTCGAAGTATTTAGCGATCAGTGCTGTAGAAGCATGAGCACGGTGAGCTGTACCGAATGCGTCGTTTACGTAGCAGTCTGCATACGAAGCCAATTTCTTGGTAAATTCTTTCTGGCTCTCTTTTACGGCTTTCTTGGCTGCGGCTTTTTCTTCGTCGGTTGCGTCTTCAGCCAATCCTCTTGGTTTGCCTTCTTCTTCAGCGTAGAAGCGAAGGTTTTCAAGCAACAGCACTTCGCCCGGTTGCAGAGCAGCGGCTTTTACAGCAGCTTCTTCGCCCATACAGTCGTTGGCAAACTGAACTTCAACGCCCAGTAACTCTGATACATGCTTAACAATGTGTTTCAGAGAGAATTTGTCAGCAACGCCTTTCGGACGGCCCAGGTGAGAACCGATGATGATGCTACCACCGTCTGCCAGAATCTTCTTCAGGGTAGGAAGTGCAGCACGGATACGAGTGTCGTCTGTAATGTTGAAGTTTTCGTCCAAGGGTACATTGAAGTCCACGCGAACGAATGCCTTTTTACCGGCAAAATTGAAATTGTCAATTGTCTGCATAATACTTTATTTATTTACTTTAAAAGTGTTAGTTTCTTTTATGATGACCGCAAAGTTAGTATTAATTTCTCTTTTTTGCTATGAAATCGTTATTTATTCTTCCTCTTCGGTGTGTCTTTGCTAACTTTATACTTCTCACAGTAATATTTACACATCAATTGTAAACCACAGGTTTCACATTTGGGAGTGCGGGCCTGACAGACGTAACGTCCGTGCAGGATCAGCCAGTGGTGAGCGATGGGAATCAGCTCGTCGGGGATGTTCTTCATCAGTTCTTTTTCTACACTGAACGGGGTGGTGCAGGAATTACTTACCAGTCCGATGCGGTGACTCACGCGGAAGACGTGAGTGTCTACCGCCATGGCAGCTTTGTTGAACACGACGGACTGAATGACATTGGCCGTTTTGCGCCCTACACCGGGCAACTTGATCAGTTCTTCAAGAGTATCGGGTACTTCGCTGTTGAAGTCGTTCACCAGCATGCGTGCCATGCCCACCAGATGTTTCGACTTGTTATTGGGGTAAGATACGCTGCGTATGTACTCGAATATCACCTCCGGTGTGGTAGCAGCCAGTGCTTCCGGTGTGGGGAAATCCTGATAAATTCTAGGGGTGATCATGTTCACCCGCTTGTCTGTACACTGTGCGGAGAGGATAACGGCGATCAGCAGTTCGTACGGGTTGTTGTAATGCAGTTCCGTTTCGGCCACGGGCACATTTTCCTGAAACCAGGCGATTACTTTTTCATAACGTTCTTTCTTTGTCATCTTAGTTTGTTCTTATGATAATGGGGTGCGACTTTCAGGTTGAAATAAAAGGTGGAAACCACCGTCAGGCAAGCTCCGAAGAAGTAAGCCATGTCGAACGAAGTCAGTTGGGCGATATATCCGCCCAGTATCAGGCCGATGCCGATGCCTACATCCCATGAAGTCAGGTAGGTGGAAGTGGCCGTGCCGCGTTGGCTATTAGGGGCCAGATTGACAAACAGGGTATTGAAGGCCGGAAACATGGTGCCGAATCCGACTCCCAGCAACAGAGCCACCATAAAGAAAAGCACATCTGTCAGTTCGGGACTCAGCGACATCAATTTGCCGCAGGCTGCCAGTGTGAAAAAGCAGGCACACACCAGATAGAGTCCCAGGGTGATGACTTGTGTGATACGTCCTTTGTCCACCTGGCGTCCGGAGAACATGCGTGAGACAGCCATGCCCACTGCCATAAAGGTGAAGAACAGTCCGGAGCTGAGTGTGATCCGATCTCCTTGGCATACATGGCTATATAAGTACTCGTCATGCCGTAGGGAATGGAGAGTAGGAGCAATGCCACTCCCGCAGGTATACCTTTAATTAATACGAACCGGTCCAGTGAAATCGGTTCACGTTTTACCGGTTCCTTAACAGGTGTCTTTACCAGGCAGGCAGCCGCAAACCCCACTGTACCGGAGAGGAGTGAACACAGGAAGATGGTCTCGAACGAACAGGTGTCGTGCATAAAAAGTCCGATCATCGGTCCGAAGCTCATGGCCGTGTTGTTCATCAGTCCGTAGTAGCCTACCGCTTCTCCGCGGCGGGAAGAAGGAGTGATGTCGATTACGATGGTATTACCCGCTACGGTCACCATTCCGAAAGCCAGTCCATGCACCACCCGGAGCATGATGAACAGTGACAGCACCCCGGCAAGGATGTATCCGGCAAAGACGGTGATGAACAGGAAGTAGGCGATCAGGTAGAGTGGCTTGCGTGCCAGCGTGTCCAGCAGATAGCCCGAGAAGGGGCGGATACAGAGTGAAGCTACGGTGTAGCAGGATAAAATGACCCTACGGCTGCATTTCCAGTTTGGAAAATTTCAGTCAGATAGAAAGGCAATACAGGCAGAATCAGATAGAAGGCAAAGTATAAAAGGAAGTTTGCTGCCAGTATCAGAACATAGCTGGGGGTGACAAGCCTATCTTTGGACATAGTATGGTGGTTTTGATTGGACCGCAGAGTAACACAAAGTCTCACAGAGAGCCTCTTTTTAATTTTAAGAAAACCCTGTGAGACTCTGTGTTCATGTCTGCGGCAGTAAAATTTAATAGGCCGCTTCGAACTCCTTCAGGAAACGTGTATCGTTTTCGGAGAACATGCGGAGGTCTTTCACCTGATATTTCAGGTTTGTGATGCGTTCGATACCCATACCCAGAGCATATCCGCTATACACTTTGCTGTCTATTCCGTTGGCATCGAGTACGTTCGGGTCTACCATTCCGCAACCCAAGATTTCCACCCAGCCGGTGTGTTTGCAGAAGGGGCAGCCTTTTCCGCCGCAGATGTTACAGCTGATATCCATTTCGGCGCTGGGTTCTGTGAACGGGAAGTACGACGGACGCAGGCGAATCTTCGTATCGGCACCGAACATCTCTTTGGCGAAGAGTAGCAACACTTGTTTCAGGTCGGTGAAAGATACATCGCGGTCTACGTACAGCGCTTCTACCTGGTGGAAGAAACAGTGTGCGCGATAGCTGATAGCTTCGTTACGGTAAACGCGTCCCGGACAGATGATACGGATAGGTGGTTGCGAAACCTCCATCACACGGCTCTGTACCGATGAGGTGTGTGTGCGCAGTAGTACGTCGGGATGGGATTCGATGAAGAATGTGTCTTGCATGTCTCGTGCCGGATGGTCTTCGGCAAAGTTGAGTGCGGAGAACACATGCCAGTCATCTTCTATTTCCGGACCTTCGGCAATGTTGAATCCCAGACGGGCAAAGATGTCAATGATTTCGTTGCGCACAATGGAAAGCGGATGGCGTGTGCCCAGCTCCACGGGATAAGCCGAACGGGTCAGGTCGAGATCGTCCTGTCCGTTGTCCTGGTTGTCGAACTGTTCTTTCAGTGCGTTGATTTTTTCTTGTGCTTTTGTTTTCAGCTCGTTGAGCTTCATGCCGACTTCTTTTTTCTGTTTCGGCAGCCACATTGCGGAAATCTGCCATCAAGTCATTGATGGCTCCTTTCTTGCTGAGGTATTTGATGCGCAGAGCTTCGAGTTCTTCGGCATTGGCGGCTTTCAAGGCCCCCACCTCTTCAAGAAGTTGATTAATCTTAGCTATCATATCTTGCGATTTATTGTTATTCGATTTTCGTTAAATTGCTGCAAAAGTAACAATAATATTGCAATCAAAGAGGATAGAAAGAAATAAAATGTGTCGGTTGGTTGACTCTTGCCGATCTTTAGGCTTTCTCTTTCTTTATTTGTATTATGATAATGGGAGGTGGAGAGATGTTTTCTCTTCCTCATGCAGTAGGTGTTGTAATCGCTCGTCTGTCTTTTATGATAACGTACATCTTCTTGTGTAAGAGGAGTGCTTTCTTTCACTAGTGAATCTCTTTTCATCATAACGGGTTACTGTAGTTGTTCCTATCATAAACTGCATGCCGGTCCTGTCCGTCGTTATCGCATCACCGAAGTCAGCTAGGAGGCGCTGATGAAATGTTTTCAGCGTTGGAGAAAACGTCGGGGATACCTTCATTGAGCGTACGGACCTCGTGTGAATGTTAAAAGATAGGACTATGCGATTATTTTATTTACAAATGATTCGTTATTATGTAATAAATGATTAATTTAGCGGGTGCAGAAGGGTGATTGGGTGAACCGTCCGTTAATACTATTATTATGTAAATTGCGAGTGCTTCGTACTCTGCATCTGATTTCTGCAAACCTTAAATTGTATCGATATGGCCGATTGGAAGTCAGTAAAAAGTATATCTGATAAATATGGAATCAGTGTAGAGAGAGTGATAGCGTGGGTACGTGAAAGCCAAATCACCACTTCCGTTGTGGGCAGCGTGGTGCTGATTGATGACGGGAGCGTGTGCGAATTGGTAGAGAAAGAAAAACGGTTGGCGCACCTGAAAACCAATTACGAGCAACTTTGCGCGAAGTTTGAGCAGCGCATCGAGGCGGAACTGCGTGCAGACGAAGATGCCGGACTCAAGATGCGTCTTCTGGATGATTTCCTCCCCGTTCTGCACCGACTACTCTGCGTGATGATTGACAAGCTGAACACCGAAGATCGAAAACTGTTCAACAGTGCCTTCACAGCCGCCCCTCTGTATCGGATAGCTCGGGAAATGGGATTTGAGTCTGTAAAAGACTACCTCATAGCGTACAGGAAGGTGACCAGGAGGCTGCCCGAAAGCTCGGACGAACTTATCAAGCGTCTCCAAACCGACCTTGAACGAAGCCGCGACTCTTTTAAGGAAATGGAGCATACGCTGCTGAGAGCAAGGCAGAACCATGAAGACGCTAATCGGATGTGCAGTGACCTGCGCGACAAGGAGATATATTACATTGAACGGTGCGAACGGCTGAAAGAGAAAAACCGGGAGAACGAGAAGCGCGTAGAGAGACTCAAAAAACGACTTCTCAAATGGGAAAAGTGCCCAAACGTGGGGGAGGCCGGAAACACCGGAGAGGATGAAAGCCTGCAGGAACTGTCGGACGAGGTGGGGAATTTGCATATCCGTGAAATGGAACTGCGGGCTCAGCGCCGGGAACTGATTACGAGGGTCGCCCGTCTGGAGAGGGAAATGTATAAATACAATAGCACGGAAAACAGCTTCAAAAGCAGACTGGGCGAAAAGGGCGCTTGGAGGAAAATCGAGAGCGAATTTGAAAGGTGTGCCCGAACATATTTTGGTAGAGACGTGGAGGTGGTGTCGCGGAAGGAAGCGCAGGAAATACGGCAGCTCCAGATAAAAGCGCTGGTAGACGAAAACTATGCTCAAAGCGGGGCGTGGAAAGAGATGATGGCGGCGACGGAGGCGAAGTTCGCGATGTCCGGGGAGACAATGCCGGATGCCGGGAAGCTGGAAAACGAAGAGTCGAAACCGGAACTGAGCCGGCGGCCAAAGACGAAGTGGAGATGATAATAGAAGGTATAGCGAGCTTAGACGAAATGGGGGCATCGCTGGACAGATATAAGAAAGAAACCAGCGAGATGATCGAAAAATATAAGGCGAACGAGGAAAAAACGGAGGGCTTCTGGAATAGACTCCGTTCCATGTTTCGTTAACTCTAATAACTAACACTATCGCCTTCGTTTTTTGTCCTGTTTCGTATATAGTGTTGTATACCGGTATACTCTGTGGCAAATCCTGGAAAAAACAAAATGGGGAAGTCCTCACGGATTTCCCCACTTTAATGATGAAATATTTACTATTTTTATTAATTGGGTGTGGAGAGTATCGGACTCGAACCGATCACCTTAACACTGCCAGTGTTACGCTCTAGCCAGATGAGCTAACCCCCCATGCTCTTAATGATAACGTTTGCGAACGTTTATCTGTTTTGGTGCTGCAAATATAATGTATTATTCTGAAATAATTGCTATGTTTGCGGAAATAATCAACTTAAAGATAAAAAATATGCTGATATACAATACCACTTTTCAGGTGGACGACGAAGTTCATGATAATTTTTTGATCTGGATCAAAGAGAGTTATATTCCTGAAGTAGAGAAACACGGTGCTCTCCGTGCTCCGCGCATCTGTCGTGTGTTGAGTCATCGTGACGAAGGTACTTCCTATTCGCTCCAATGGGAGGTGGACGATTCTGTCGTGCTGCATCGCTGGCATCAGGATCAGGGTGCGCGGCTCAACCAAGAGCTGGTGAAGATATTTAAGGATAAAGTAGTCGGATTTCCCACATTGATGGAGGTATTGGAGTGATTCAGCCGGTAAAAGAAAAGATTATTCTGGGCATTGATCCCGGTACTACGATCATGGGATACGGAGTGCTCCGTGTTTGCGGGACAAGACCCGAGATGATCGCTATGGGGATCATCGATTTGCGGAAGTTCGGCAATCATTACCTCAAACTTCGTCATATCCACGAACGGGTGCTTAGTATTATCGAAAGTTACTTGCCCGATGAACTGGCGATTGAAGCTCCTTTTTTCGGGAAAAACGTGCAGTCGATGCTGAAGCTTGGACGTGCTCAGGGAGTAGCGATGGCGGCTGCGTTGAGCCGTGATATTCCTATTACTGAATATGCCCCGCTGAAAATAAAGATGGCCATCACCGGCAACGGGCAGGCCTCTAAAGAACAAGTGGCGGATATGTTGCAACGCATGCTGCATTTTGCCAAAGAGGATATGCCTGTTTTTATGGATGCTACCGACGGATTGGCAGCTGCTTATTGTCATTTCCTGCAGATGGGGCGTCCGGTAATGGAGAAAGGGTATAGCGGTTGGAAAGATTTTATAGCCAAAAATCCCGAAAGAGTAAAGTAGCGACGGATTCTGAACTTAGACAATAAGTAGATAACAATATATATAATAGAGAGAAAAACATGAAAATGAACTATCTTGCCTTTATCGGAGTGACAGCGGCTACAGCTGTAGTGAGTTGTACTCCCGCCAAGAAAGAATATGCGTCTTACGAATTATATCCGGTACGTTCGGGTAGCCTCACGGAGATGGAATATTCACCGGAGTCTACCAAGTTTACCCTTTGGCGCCTACTGCCGATGAAGTCCGTCTGATGTTGTTCGACTCGGGTGAAGGTGGGCATGCTTACGAAACCATTCCTATGGAATCGGGTGAAGAAGGCACTTGGATGGCAACGGTCAGCAAGGATCTGATGGGGAAGTTCTACACATTCAATGTCAAGGTAAACGATAAATGGATGGGTGATACACCCGGTATCAATGCCAAAGCGGTAGGGGTGAACGGAAAACGTGCGGCCATTATCAACTTGAAGTCCACCGATCCACAAGGTTGGGAGACAGATCAGCGACCGCCGTTGAAATCACCGGCTGATGCGATCATTTATGAAATGCACCATCGTGATTTTTCAGTAGATTCTACATCAGGGATTCAGCATAAGGGAAAATTTTTGGCATTGACAGAACATGGTACGATGAACTCTGCCAAATTGCTGACCGGAATTGATCATCTGATCGAGCTGGGAGTAACACACGTCCATTTGCTTCCGTCTTATGATTATGCTTCGGTAGACGAAACCAAGCTGGATGAAAATAAATACAACTGGGGATATGATCCGCAGAATTACAATGTACCCGATGGTTCGTATGCTACCGATCCTTACGATCCGGCTGTCCGCATCCGCGAGTTTAAGCAGATGGTACAGGCACTGCACAAAGCCGGTATACGGGTAGTGCTCGATGTGGTATACAATCATACATACAACACCGATGGCAGTAACTTCGAACGTACGGTACCTGGATATTTTTATCGCCAGAAGCCGGATGGTTCGTTGGCTAATGGTTCGGCTTGTGGTAACGAGACGGCAAGCAACCGGCCTATGATGCGTAAATATATGATTGAATCCGTGCTTCACTGGATCAAGGAATACCATATCGATGGTTTCCGCTTCGACCTGATGGGCATTCACGACATCGAGACGATGAATGAAATCCGTAAGGCGGTCAGTGCTGTAGATCCTTCTATCATTATTTATGGTGAAGGTTGGGCAGCGGAAGCACCTCAGTATCCGGGTGATTCGCTGGCAATGAAGGTCAATACTTGTAAAATGCCGGGTATTGCCGCCTTTTCCGATGAAATGCGTGATGCGTTGCGTGGTCCTTTTAATGATAATCATAAGGGAGCGTTCCTTGCCGGGATCCCGGGGAAGAAGAGAGCATTAAGTTTGGTATTGTAGGAGCTGTCAGTCACCCTCAAGTCAACAATGATTCGGTGAATTACAGTAAAGCTCCCTGGCTTCCCAGCCTACTCAGATGATCAGTTACGTATCCTGCCACGATGATATGTGCTTGGTAGATCGCTTGAAGTCGAGTATCCCCGGCATCACACCCGAACAACTCGTACGACTTGACAAACTGGCGCAGACGGCAGTGCTGACTTCGCAAGGTATTCCGTTCATCTATGCCGGAGAAGAGGTGATGCGTGACAAGAAAGGGGTGCATAATAGTTTTGAGAGTCCCGATTCTATTAATGCCATTGATTGGAACCGAAAGACAACTCACGAAGATGTGTTCGCCTATTATAAGCGTTTGATCAGTATTCGTAAAGCCCATCCCGCTTTCCGTATGGGAGATGCCGAGATGGTACGTAAGCACCTGGAATTCCTCCCGGTAGATGGTGGTAATCTGGTGGCTTTCCGCTTGAAAGACCGCGCTAACGGAGATACTTGGGACAACATTATCGTGGCACTTAATGCCCGTTCTGTTCCTGCCAAACTGGCGATACCCGAAGGTAAATACACTGTTGTATGCAGAGATGGTGTGATTGATGAAAGAGGTTGGGCTTGTTGTACGGACCTGAGGTGACGGTTCCGGCACAGTCTGCACTGATCATTCATCAGTAGGGAGTGTTGCGAAAAAAAATCATCACGGATTACACTGATTCACACAGATAAAAAATAAATGACTGATGGTCAATGTAAAATTCTGTGGTAATTGATGTAATCGTGGTGATTTCTGACTATAATAATTTTTG
>ENA-OQIG01000047-OQIG01000047.1-human-gut-metagenome-genome-assembly--contig:-NODE-47-length-67402-cov-2.640981_pt1 | contig 67402 bp, 87 predicted proteins | sample MGYA00242576_ERZ504741 | MGnify/ENA primary metagenome ERZ504741 (study PRJEB26092, sample SAMD00036436) | human gut metagenome | host: Homo sapiens | study: EMG produced TPA metagenomics assembly of... | reverse complement strand
AATTTCATGACGCCGGAACAATTCCGCGTGAGTTACATCAAGCTGGATGCCGCAACGATGCAGCAACCGGTTAGCGATGCGGATATCCAGAGCTACTACGATCAGCATCAGGATCAATTCACCCAGCCGCAGCGTACCCGCTACAGCATCATCCAGACCAAAACTGAAGATGAAGCGAAAGCGGTACTTGATGAGCTGAATAAAGGCGGTGATTTTGCTGCGTTAGCCAAAGAAAAATCTGCCGATATTATCTCTGCCCGTAACGGCGGCGATATGGGTTGGTTAGAAGATGCCACTATCCCGGACGAACTGAAAAATGCTGGTCTGAAAGAGAAAGGCCAACTGTCTGGTGTCATCAAATCTTCGGTCGGTTTCCTGATTGTACGTCTGGACGACATTCAGCCAGCGAAAGTGAAGTCGTTAGACGAAGTGCGTGACGACATTGCGGCGAAAGTGAAACACGAAAAAGCCTCGATGCGTACTATGCGCTGCAGCAGAAAGTGAGCGATGCGGCAAGCAACGACACCGAGTCTCTGGCCGGTGCAGAGCAAGCAGCCGGCGTTAAAGCCACTCAGACGGTTGGTTCAGCAAAGATAACCTGCCGGAAGAGTTGAACTTCAAGCCGGTTGCCGACGCTATCTTTAACGGCGGTCTGGTAGGTGAAAACGGCGCGCCGGGCATCAACTCTGACATCATCACCGTAGACGGCGACCGCGCATTCGTGCTGCGCATCAGCGAGCACAAACCGGAAGCGGTGAAACCGTTGGCAGATGTTCAGGAACAAGTTAAGGCACTGGTTCAGCACAACAAAGCTGAACAACAGGCGAAAGTGGATGCTGAGAAACTGCTGGTTGATTTGAAAGCCGGCAAAGGTGCGGAAGCTATGCAGCTGCCGGTCTGAAATTTGGCGAGCCGAAAACCTTAAGCCGTTCCGGTCGTGACCCGATTAGCCAGGCGGCGTTTGCACTGCCACTGCCAGCGAAAGACAAACCGAGCTACGGTATGGCGACCGATATGCAAGGTAATGTGGTTCTGCTGGCGCTGGATGAAGTGAAACAAGGTTCAATGCCGGAAGATCAGAAAAAAGCGATGGTGCAGGGTATCACCCAGAACAACGCACAAATCGTCTTTGAAGCTCTGATGAGTAACCTGCGTAAAGAGGCGAAAATCAAAATTGGCGATGCGCTGGAACAGCAATAATCCTGAAGCCGCCTCGCAAAAAAATGCTTTGCAGCTGTAACAAGAAAAAGGTCGCTTTCGCGGCCTTTTCCATTTCTGAACATTGCCATTTGTTTACTGTTTTCACTCCCGTTAAGGTGATTCCACTGTTAACAAACAAGGAGAAAACAGTATGAAACACGGAATTAAAGCACTGCTCATTACCCTGTCCCTGGCCTGTGCCGGAATGTCTCATAGCGCGCTGGCGGCAGCTTCTGTGGCGAAACCGACGGCGGTAGAAACCAAAGCGGAAGCTCCTGCAGCACAAAGTAAAGCAGCAGTACCGGCGAAAGCCAGTGACGAAGAAGGCACCCGGGTCAGCATTAATAATGCCAGCGCGGAAGAGCTAGCCCGCGCGATGAATGGCGTTGGCCTGAAGAAAGCGCAGGCGATTGTCAGTTATCGCGAAGAGTACGGTCCGTTTAAAACGGTGGAGGATCTAAAGCAGGTGCCGGGGATGGGCAATTCGCTGGTGGAACGTAATCTGGCGGTATTAACCCTGTAATTAATTTGCATAGTGGCAATTTTTTGCCAGACTGAAGAGGTCATACCAGTTATGACCTCTGTACTTATAACAGTTCTTATAACAACAACGTAAGGTTATTGCGCTATGCAAACACAAATCAAAGTTCGTGGATATCATCTCGACGTTTACCAGCACGTAAACAACGCTCGCTACCTTGAATTCCTCGAAGAAGCCGCTGGGATGGGTTGGAAAATAGTGAGAGTTTTCAGTGGATGACGGCCCATAACATCGCTTTCGTGGTGGTGAATATCAATATTAACTATCGTCGTCCGGCGGTATTAAGCGACTTGTTAACCATTACGAGCCAGTTACAGCAATTAAACGGTAAAAGCGGCATCTTAAGCCAGGTCATTACACTGGAGCCGGAAGGACAGGTGGTAGCGGATGCGCTTATTACGTTTGTTTGTATTGATCTTAAAACGCAGAAAGCATTAGCTCTGGAAGGGGAATTGCGCGAAAAGCTGGAGCAGATGGTTAAGTAAACGTTTTGTTGTGCCGGATGCTCAAGCCGCATCCGGTAACACTTGGAATAATTACTTCAACCGGTTTTCTGCTTCATCGCTGCCATCACCGTCGGTTTATCGGCCAGATAATGATTCAAACCGTTGGCGCGTAAATTACATGCCGCACAATGACTGCAACCGTCGCCTTTAATGCCGTTATAGCAGGTCAACGTTTCGTTACGGACTAAATCCAGTTTGCCGTAATAATCTGCCAGCGCCCAGGTTTCCGCTTTATCAATCCACATCAGCGGCGTTTCAAAACGAATATCTTTCGCCATGCCCAAACTGACGGCATGGTTTAGTGCTTTCACAAACTCATCGCGGCAATCCGGGTAGCCGGAGAAATCCGTTTCACAGACGCCGGTAATTACGGCTTCTGCTTTTACCTGATACGCATATATTGCCGCCAGCGTCAGGAACAAAATATTACGCCCTGGGACAAACGTATTCGGGATGCCATCGGCTTCAGGTTCATAATCAGGCACCGGAATGCTGTCACGCGTCAGGCTACTGACCGCCAGCTCGTTGAGCAGGGTGACATCCAGCACCTTATGCGCGCGTGCCCCCAGTTTCAGCGCCAGTTCGCGTGCCACGTCGATTTCTGCGCGATGCCGCTGACCGTAATCGAACGTCACGCAATGGACTTCATCATATTGTTGTAATGCCTGCACCAGACAGGTGGTGGAATCCTGGCCTCCACTGAACACAACGACAGCACGTTTCATAGATAATCCTGCTTGAACAATAAAAGCGTTATGGTAACGCCTGCGATTAACCCGGACCAGCTATTCATTGCGACGGCGCGGGAAGCCAGGCTTCGGTAAATTCAAACCAGCCGCGCGGTGTCAGTCGCACACCGTTCACGCCGGGAGGGGCACTAATGCGATAGTGATAGTTGAACAGCGGCGTCAGCGTCGCGTCTGCCATTAACTGGCTAAAAACCGCTTTCAGGCATTAAATCGGTTTTCCTCATCAGGCATTACTTGCACCGCGTCCAGTGTCGATTGCAGATGTGCATATGCTGGAGCGTCGAAAACATGTGGCCACAGTGGATCGCAACGTAGCCATTGCTCCAGAGTATATTCCGGTGCTTCGCCAATTAATCTGTCGCCCATCATGAGGTCTGCGTGTGCCAGTAGGGTCGTGTCGTCCCAGTTTTTTGCGTTATGAAAAATAATTGTGAGTTCACAGCCTTCCGCTGCCAGTGTCGCCTGTAGGCGTTCTGCCATGGTATGAAGTTCTATCGGTAGGTGATAAACCAGCGTCAAGGTTTTCGGTAGTTTGACTTCATCCGGTACTTGCCAATGCGGAATAGTCCAGCCTGGCAGTAATGCATGACTGGCAGTGATCAGGTTTTCTCCGACTTCTAACGTTTGTAATAAACCGGATTGATGAATAATGGAGATCACTTTTCGCGCCTGCCAGAGGGAGAGTCGGGGACTTTTGCGCAACGTTAAATAGCAAAAACCTAAACTGATGCCACTACTGACCTGGCTGACCCGTTGCAGCTCCTCAGGTTTGCCGATAGTGATTTGCACGGGATGCCGACAACTGGTTCCCAAATCTTTTTTGAAAAGCGGCGGAGTTATCCAGTACTCAACCGCTTTAAGCAGCGGATGACGCAAATGGTAATAATCATGGCTTTCCAGGCGCACCAGCTCCGCTGTGAATTGTGTTAAGCGAAAAGGACCCGTGCCGATCAGTGGGAATTGCGGATGCGCCAGATGGCTGCAATAGCTCGCCAGCCGGTGCGCAAGCCAGTAATCGGGGCGATGTAAAAAGAAGGTCAGACACTGCGGATGGGTGACCTCAATACGCTTCACGCTAATAAATAATTGATCCAGTGCTGGCAGTTGTAACAGCAATCAATAATCGCTGGTGTAAGTGTGAGGCTTTTACTGCATCGCCGTTATGCCAGTGTAGGGTTGAACGAAGATAAAAGTCCCAGCGTAACCCGTCAGTAGAGGTTTCCCAGTGATGCGCTAAATCGCCAATCGGGCGCTGAGTATTATTATCGAAGCGGGTCAGGCCGGAAAATATCTGCCCGGCGAGATGCTGCTCGGCACGGCCGGGCAAAAAGCCTGGTTGTAGCGGTTCGAGCGGGCGATAGTAGGGAATACGCAACGTGGGTGTATCGTTTTGCCATTGTCCGCCCATAAACGGCTGTAACAGAGTGCGCAGCTCACCTGGGGCCAGTTGCGCCAGCTCCAGCACATCTTGCTGCTTTCCGGTTTCCAGTGCCTGTTCCATCATGCATTGCGTAGCGATTCCGGCGTGACCAGAAAGCGTAATTGTCCGCGCTTTCCGCGTCCTGACCGCGCCTGCCACTCCAGCCATCCCGCCTCCTGTGCCTGACGCAACAGCGTACGAACATGGCGTTCGCTGCAAAAACAGCGTTCGGCCAGTTCGCTGATGGTGACGGTTTGCGGCTTTCCGGCTGAAGGTTGCCACAGACGTTGATACTGGTTAAGACGGTTGAGCAATCGCATATAAACCCGGAACAATATTATTTAACTATTCACTATTACTTCCGTATATATCAGGTGATACTCAATCACCATTAACCGTGTCACAGAGTGGAGAAAGAAATGGCTCGTCTGGCAGCATTTGATATGGATGGCACTTTATTGATGCCTGACCATCATTTAGGTGAGAAAACCCTCTCTACTTTGGCGCGACTGCGTGAACGCGACATTACCCTCACTTTTGCCACGGGGCGTCATGCGCTGGAGATGCAGCATATTCTCGGGGCGCTATCGCTGGATGCATATTTGATTACCGGCAACGGAACGCGCGTGCATTCTCTGGAAGGTGAACTTTTACATCGTGATGATTTACCTGCGGATGTCGCGGAGCTGGTGCTGTATCAGCAATGGGATACCCGAGCCAGCATGCATATCTTCAATGACGACGGTTGGTTTACCGGGAAAGAGATCCCTGCGTTGTTGCAGGCATTTGTCTATAGCGGTTTTCGTTATCAGATAATCGATGTCAAAAAAATGCCACTCGGCAGCGTCACCAAGATCTGCTTCTGTGGCGATCACGACGATCTTACACGCTTGCAGATCCAGCTATACGAAGCATTAGGCGAGCGTGCACATTTGTGTTTTTCCGCCACGGATTGCCTCGAAGTGCTGCCGGTGGGCTGCAATAAAGGCGCTGCATTGACGGTGCTGACCCAACATTTAGGTTTATCGTTGCGCGATTGCATGGCCTTTGGTGATGCGATGAACGATCGCGAAATGTTAGGCAGTGTCGGTAGCGGATTTATTATGGGCAATGCGATGCCGCAACTGCGCGCGGAGCTCCCGCATTTACCGGTGATTGGACATTGCCGAAATCAGGCTGTCTCTCACTATTTGACGCACTGGCTGGACTATCCACATCTACCTTATTCCCCCGAATAATGAGATCCCTTCCAGCACCGGGCAATTGCCCGGTTTTTTTTGCGTTGAATTTGTCATTTTGTGCCGTGGTGTTTAAACCGCACAGAATAAATTGTCGTGATTTCACCTTTAAAATAGAATTAAAAGAGAAAAAAATTCTCTGTGGAAGGGCTATGTTAGATAAAATTGACCGTAAGCTGCTGGCCTTACTGCAGCAGGATTGCACCCTCTCTTTGCAGGCACTGGCTGAAGCCGTTAATCTGACAACCACCCCTTGCTGGAAGCGCCTGAAACGGCTGGAGGACGACGGTATCCTTATCGGCAAAGTCGCCCTGCTGGATCCGGAAAAAATAGCCTCGGCCTGACCGCCTTTGTGCTGATAAAAACGCAACATCACAGCAGCGAATGGTATTGCCGCTTTGTCACGGTGGTTACCGAAATGCCAGAAGTGCTGGGGTTCTGGCGCATGGCTGGTGAATACGATTATCTGATGCGCGTCCAGGTTGCCGACATGAAACGCTACGACGAGTTTTATAAGCGTCTGGTAAACAGCGTGCCGGGGCTGTCGGACGTCACTTCCAGCTTCGCGATGGAACAGATTAAATACACCACTTCTTTACCCATCGAATAAATATCCAGAATCAGGTCAGGACACAACGCGTGCGATTATTTGCTCAATTAAGCTGGTATTTCCGTCGGGAATGGCGTCGCTATCTCGGGGCTGTCGCCTTGCTTGTCATTATCGCGATGCTGCAACTGGTTCCGCCAAAAGTGGTTGGTATTGTTGTCGATGGCGTGACAGAACAACACTTTACTACCGGGCAGATCCTGATGTGGATCGCCACCATGGTGCTGATTGCCGTTGTGGTTTATTTCCTGCGTTACGTCTGGCGGGTATTGCTGTTTGGTGCGTCTTATCAACTGGCTGTTGAACTGCGTGAAGATTATTACCGTCAGCTAAGCCGGCAGCATCCTGAGTTTTACCTGCGTCATCGCACGGGCGACCTCATGCTCGTGCGACCAATGACGTCGATCGCGTTGTGTTTGCCGCCGGAGAAGGGGTGCTGACGCTGGTGGATTCACTGGTAATGGGCTGCGCTGTGTTGATTATGATGTCTACGCAAATTAGCTGGCAGTTGACCTTATTTGCCCTGTTGCCGATGCCAGTGATGGCGATCATGATTAAGCGCAACGGCGATGCTTTGCATGAACGCTTTAAGCTGGCACAGGCGGCGTTTTCCAGTCTTAATGACCGCACCCAGGAAAGCCTCACCAGTATCCGCATGATCAAAGCCTTTGGTCTGGAAGATCGCCAGTCGGCGTTATTTGCCGCGGATGCCGAAGATACCGGCAAAAAAAACATGCGGGTGGCGCGTATTGATGCTCGTTTCGACCCGACAATCTATATCGCGATTGGTATGGCGAACTTGCTGGCGATTGGCGGCGGTAGTTGGATGGTGGTGCAGGGCAGTTTAACGCTGGGCCAGCTCACCAGTTTTATGATGTATTTAGGTCTGATGATTTGGCCAATGCTGGCGCTGGCATGGATGTTTAACATTGTGGAACGTGGTAGTGCTGCGTACAGCCGTATTCGTGCGATGCTGGCGGAAGCGCCGGTGGTGAACGATGGTAGCGAACCCGTGCCGGAAGGGCGTGGCGAACTTGATGTAAATATTCACCAGTTCACGTATCCGCAGACTGACCATCCTGCGCTGGAAAACGTCAATTTCGCCCTGAAACCCGGTCAGATGCTGGGTATCTGCGGGCCGACTGGTTCCGGCAAAAGTACCCTGTTGTCGCTCATTCAGCGTCATTTCGACGTCAGCGAGGGGGATATTCGCTTTCATGATATTCCTCTGACGAAGTTACAACTCGATAGCTGGCGTAGCGCCTGGCGGTAGTTAGCCAGACACCGTTCCTTTTTTCCGACACCGTAGCGAACAACATCGCGTTGGGTTGCCCGAATGCCACCCAGCAAGAGATTGAGCATGTCGCGCGGTTAGCCAGCGTACATGACGATATTTTGCGTCTACCGCAAGGTTACGATACAGAAGTGGGCGAGCGCGGCGTGATGCTTTCCGGTGGGCAAAAACAGCGTATCTCTATTGCTCGAGCGTTATTAGTCAACACGGAAATCCTCATCCTTGATGATGCGCTTTCGGCGGTGGACGGACGCACAGAGCACCAGATCCTGCATAACCTGCGTCAGTGGGGACAGGGAAGAACGGTAATCATCAGTGCCCATCGCCTTTCGGCACTGACGGAAGCCAGTGAAATTATTGTGATGCAGCACGGACATATCGCCCAGCGTGGCAATCATGATGAGCTGGCGCAACAAAGCGGCTGGTATCGCGATATGTATCGCTATCAACAACTGGAGGCGGCGCTCGACGACGCTCCGGAAATTCGCGAGGAGGCCGTCGATGCGTAGTTTTAGCCAACTGTGGCCGACTCTCAAGCGTCTGTTAGCGTACGGTTCGCCGTGGCGTAAACCGCTGAGGATTGCGGTCCTGATGATGTGGGTTGCGGCAGCGGCAGAAGTCAGTGGGCCGCTGCTTATCAGCTATTTTATCGACAATATGGTAGCGAAAAATAACCTGCCGTTGAAAATGGTTGCAGGGCTGGCTGCGGCGTATGTTGGGCTACAACTGTTTGCCGCCGGGCTACATTACGCGCAGTCGCTGCTGTTTAATCGGGCGGCAGTAGGCGTAGTGCAACAGTTGCGTACCGACGTGATGGATGCCGCATTGCGCCAGCCATTAAGCGAGTTTGATACCCAACCGTCGGGCAGGTGATTTCCCGCGTCACTAATGACACTGAAGTGATCCGCGATCTCTACGTTACCGTAGTGGCAACTGTCCTGCGTAGCGCCGCACTGGTGGGCGCGATGCTGGTGGCGATGTTCAGCCTCGACTGGCGAATGGCGCTGGTGGCGATAATGATTTTCCCGGTGGTGCTGGTGGTAATGGTGATATACCAGCGTTACAGCACGCCGATTGTCCGTCGTGTGCGCGCCTATCTAGCGGATATCAACGACGGCTTTAACGAAATCATCAATGGCATGAGCGTTATCCAGCAGTTCCGTCAGCAGGCGCGATTTGGCGAACGTATGGGTGAGGCCAGTCGTTCACACTATATGGCCAGGATGCAAACCCTGCGCCTCGACGGTTTTCTGCTGCGTCCGCTGCTGAGTCTGTTTTCATCGCTCATTCTTTGTGGCTTGTTGATGCTGTTTGGCTTCTCCGCTAGCGGCACCATTGAAGTGGGCGTGCTGTATGCGTTTATCAGCTATCTTGGGCGACTTAACGAACCATTAATCGAACTGACCACGCAACAGGCGATGCTGCAACAGGCTGTTGTTGCTGGTGAGCGCGTGTTTGAACTGATGGACGGACCGCGCCAGCAATATGGCAATGATGATCGCCCGTTACAGAGTGGCACCATCGAAGTCGATAACGTGTCATTTGCTTATCGCGATGACAATCTGGTGCTAAAGAACATTAATCTCTCTGTGCCTTCGCGTAACTTTGTGGCACTGGTCGGGCATACCGGCAGTGGCAAAAGCACCCTCGCCAGTTTATTGATGGGCTATTACCCGCTAACGGAAGGTGAGATTCGCCTTGATGGTCGTCCATTAAGTTCGCTAAGTCACAGCGCGCTGCGCCAGGGCGTGGCAATGGTGCAGCAAGATCCGGTGGTGCTGGCGGATACCTTCCTCGCCAACGTGACGCTGGGGCGTGATATCTCCGAAGAACGCGTCTGGCAGGCGCTGGAAACCGTGCAACTGGCGGAGCTGGCGCGCAGCATGAGTGATGGTATTTATACGCCGCTGGGCGAGCAGGGGAATAATCTCTCCGTCGGGCAAAAGCAACTGCTGGCACTGGCACGCGTGTTGGTGGAGACGCCGCAAATCCTGATCCTTGATGAGGCAACCGCCAGCATTGACTCCGGTACTGAACAGGCGATTCAACATGCTCTGGCGGCGGTGCGTGAACATACCACGCTGGTGGTGATTGCTCACCGCTTATCGACCATTGTTGATGCCGACACCATTCTGGTGCTTCATCGTGGGCAAGCCGTGGAGCAGGCACTCACCAGCAACTGCTGGCGGCCCAGGGACGCTACTGGCAGATGTATCAACTGCAACTTGCGGGCGAAGAGCTGGCAGCCAGCGTGCGTGAAGAAGAATCATTGAGCGCCTGAATAGCGCAATATTTCATCGTTGGTGCAAAAATGTAACGCACTGTGCACTGTCATAGTGCGTTTTCATTTTCAATCTTCTTAACTTCCTGCTCTCTTTCTCGTTTTTCATTTCTGGCACACCGCTTGCAATACCTTCTTCGTGTAGCAGAACCATTACCGAATTCTGACCGGAGGGGATCTATGAAGCTGGTGACCGTGATAATCAAACCATTCAAGCTGGAAGACGTTCGTGAAGCGTTATCTTCCATTGGTATTCAGGGCCTGACCGTCACCGAAGTGAAAGGTTTCGGGCGTCAGAAAGGGCATGCCGAGCTGTACCGGGGGGCGGAATACAGCGTCAACTTCCTGCCAAAAGTAAAAATTGATGTGGCGATTGCTGATGACCAACTCGATGAAGTGATCGATATCGTCAGTAAGGCGGCTTACACCGGAAAAATTGGCGACGGCAAAATCTTCGTCGCTGAATTGCAACGCGTCATTCGTATTCGTACCGGCGAAGCGACGAAGCGGCGCTGTAATCTCTGGCACACAGCAACAGGAACGAAAAATGAAGATAGCGACGATAAAAACTGGGCTTGCTTCACTGGCGATGCTGCCGGGACTGGTAATGGCTGCACCTGCGGTGGCCGATAAAGCCGACAATGCGTTTATGATGATTTGTACTGCGCTGGTGCTGTTTATGACTATTCCGGGGATTGCCCTGTTTTACGGTGGGTTGATTCGCGGCAAAAACGTGCTGTCGATGCTGACGCAGGTGACGGTGACGTTTGCACTGGTCTGTATTCTCTGGGTGGTTTACGGTTACTCGCTGGCGTTTGGTGAGGGCAACAACTTCTTCGGCAACATTAACTGGTTGATGCTGAAAAACATCGAACTGACGGCGGTGATGGGCAGCATTTATCAGTATATCCACGTGGCGTTTCAGGGATCGTTTGCCTGCATTACCGTCGGCTTGATAGTTGGGGCGCTGGCGGAACGAATCCGCTTCTCAGCTGTGTTGATTTTCGTGGTGGTATGGCTGACGCTCTCTTACATTCCGATTGCGCATATGGTGTGGGGCGGTGGTTTGCTGGCTTCTCACGGTGCGCTGGATTTCGCGGGTGGCACCGTAGTGCACATTAACGCCGCAATCGCCGGTCTGGTGGGCGCGTATCTGATAGGAAAACGCGTGGGCTTCGGTAAAGAGGCGTTTAAACCGCACAACCTGCCGATGGTCTTCACCGGGACTGCCATTCTCTATATCGGTTGGTTTGCTTTAACGCCGGGTCAGCGGGCACGGCGAATGAAATCGCGCACTGGCATTTGTGAATACTGTGGTCGCAACGGCGGCGGCAATTCTTGGCTGGATCTTCGGTGAATGGGCGCTGCGTGGTAAGCCTTCACTGCTGGGGGCGTGTTCTGGCGCGATTGCCGGTCTGGTCGGCGTGACGCCACCTGCGGCTACATTGGGGTTGGCGGCGCGTTGATTATCGGCGTGGTAGCTGGTCTGGCGGGCTTGTGGGGCGTTACCATGCTCAAACGCTTGCTGCGGGTGGATGATCCTGCGATGTCTTCGGTGTGCACGGCGTTTGTGGCATTGTCGGCTGTATCATGACCGGGATTTTTGCCGCCAGTTCTCTGGGCGGCGTGGGCTTCGCTGAAGGTGTGACGATGGGCCATCAGTTGCTGGTACAGTTGGAAAGCATTGCCATTACGATCGTCTGGTCCGGTGTGGTGGCATTTATTGGCTACAAACTGGCGGATCTGACGGTTGGCCTGCGTGTGCCGGAAGAACAAGAGCGAGAAGGGCTGGATGTCAACAGTCACGGCGAGAATGCCTATAACGCGTAACAAGCACTGCAAAAAACAGCCGGACGGTTTTCACCTCCGGCTATTTTTTTTAATTGTGATTACGCATCACCCCTTCCTGAACGGTCGAGGCAACCAGTACGCCGTCCTGGGTATAAAACTCACCGCGCACAAAGCCACGTGCGCTGGACGCGAGGTGCTCTCCACGCTATACAGCAGCCATTCATTCAAATTAAACGGGCGATGGAACCACATGGAATGGTCAATGGTGGCAATCTGAATCCCCGGTTCGAGAAAACCGATGCCGTGCGGCTGTAGAGCTACCGGCAGGAAGTTAAGATCAGAAGCGTAACCGAGCAGATACTGATGAACGCGCAGATCATCCGGCACGCTACCATTTGCGCGGATCCACACCTGACGATGCGGTTCTGCGACGTGCCTTTCAGTGGGTTATGAAACTCCACCGGACGGACTTCCAGCGGACGATCGCAGATGAATTTATCTTTAAACACTGGCGGCAGCAGGTGCGCCAGCGATTGGGCGATTTGCGTTTCCGAAGGCAGGCCATCAGGCGCTGGCGCGGACGGCATTGTTTTTTGATGTTCGAAACCCGCTTCTGGTGCCTGGAAAGAGGCCGTCATATAAAAAATCGGTTTGCCGTTTTGAATAGCAGCAACCCGGCGGGCGCTGAAGCTGTTACCGTCACGCAGCGTTTCGACATCATAAATAATCGGTTTCTTACTATCGCCTGGGCGAAGAAGTAGCTGTGAAACGAATGTACCAGCCGCTCTTCCGGGACGGTCTCTTTTGCAGCATACAAGGCCTGACCCACGACCTGGCCGCCAAACACCTGGCGTAAACCTAAATCTTCACTCTGGCCGCGAAAGAGTCCTTCCTCAATTTTTTCCAGATTTAACAATGTCAGTAAATTTTTTAGCGCCTGACTCATATAACTCTCCAGTAACAAAGCTGCCGCAGCAAGCCAAAGTGAGTTGAGTATAACGCAAATTTGCTACTGGTCCGATGGGTGCAATGGTCTGAATTACGGGCTAATTACAGGCAGAAATGCGTGATGTGTGCCACACTTGTTGACGTTACTATTTTGTTAACCACTCTTCCGGCGAGGAAAGTTAGCCCGCTGGTGCATTGATAATAAGGAGAAATGAATGAAACTCGTGCACATGGCCAGTGGTTTAGCGGTTGCGATTGCGTTGGCGGCTTGCGCAGATAAAAGCGCGGATATTCAGACGCCAGCACCGGCTGCAAATACGTCTATTTCAGCAACACAACAACCAGCTATCCAGCAACCGAATGTCTCCGGTACCGTCTGGATCCGTCAGAAAGTCGCACTGCCGCCTGATGCTGTGCTGACCGTGACACTTTCTGACGCGTCGTTAGCCGATGCACCGTCAAAAGTGCTGGCGCAGAAAGCGGTGCGTACTGAAGGTAAACAGTCACCATTCAGCTTTGTTCTGCCATTTAACCCGGCAGATGTTCAGCCGAACGCGCGTATTCTGTTGAGTGCGGCGATTACCGTGAATGACAAACTGGTATTTATCACCGATACCGTTCAGCCGGTGATCAACAAGGGCGGAACTAAAGCCGACCTGACATTGGTGCCGTTGCAGCAAACCGCCGTGCCGGTTCAGGCCAGCGGTGGTGCAACGACTACCGTACCTTCGACTTCACCAACTCAGGTGAATCCGTCTTCGGCAGTTCCAGCTCCTACGCAATATTAAGCGACGTTAACCCTCTCCGCCCGGAGAGGGTTAGTAGTTCCAGCGATAACGCTGCAAGTCGATTTGCCCGCTTCCCGATACCATCACACCTTCTGCCAGTAATGCCTGTCGCTGACGCTGTAAATCCGGTCCGGTTAGCGAAATTGTGCCGTGGCGATTAACCACCCGGTGCCAGGGTAAGGTGCTGCCTTCAGGGAGACGCTTTAACACACCGCCCACCTGGCGCGCGGCGCGGGGCGATCCCGCCAGTTTCGCCACATCACCGTAAGTGGTGACATAGCCTTCGGGAATAGCGGCGACGATTTGCCAGACGCGTTGGGGAAATGAATCTTCTTTTTCCATCTTTTCTTCCTGAGGTAATTTTTCAGCATAATCTGGAAAAACGCCCGAGTGAAGTCGCATTGCGCAAGAAACCAGCATCTGGCACGCGATGGGTTGCAATTAGCCGGGGCAGCAGTGATAATGCGCCTGCGCGTTGGTTCTCAACGCTCTCAATGGGGGCTCTGTTGGTTCTCCCGCAACGCTACTCTGTTTACCAGGTCAGGTCCGGAAGGAAGCAGCCAAGGCAGATGACGCGTGTGCCGGGATGTAGCTGGCAGCCCCCACCCATTTCTGCCTCCCACCGTTTCGTCAAAAAATCCCAACATGCTAAACTTTAACCACAACTGACGTCGCAAGAATTGTCTGGCTGCGCAGTACGCTTCGGAGGTATGTCTGATGAAGTATGTTGATGGTTTTGTGGTTGCCGTTCCTGCCGATAAAAAGGATGCCTATCGGGAAATGGCCGCTAAGGCTGCGCCATTGTTTAAAGAGTTTGGCGCGCTTCGTATTGTCGAATGCTGGGCCAGCGATGTACCGGATGGCAAAGTGACCGATTTTCGTATGGCGGTGAAAGCGGAAGAGAATGAAGAGGTTGTCTTTAGCTGGATTGAATACCCTTCAAAAGAGGTCCGCGACGCTGCTAATCAAAAGATGATGTCGGACCCACGGATGAAAGAGTTCGGCGAGTCCATGCCGTTTGACGGCAAGCGAATGATCTATGGCGGATTCGAGTCAATCATCGACGAATAGGTAGCGTGACGGGCTGTGCGGCGTGCCGTCAGCCCAAAAATTCACAAATGTTGCTCGGCCCAGCGTAAGAAATCTTCTTTCGGTAATGCCTTGCTGTAGAGCCAGCCCTGACCGTAGTGCACGCCATGCTGGCGTAACCACTCTTCTTGTTTACTGGTTTCGATTCCCTCCGCTACCATTTTCAGTTTCAGTGTTTTTGCCATTTCGATGATATGCGGCGTGACATTTTTATATTCCAGCGCATCAACGAAAGATTTATCGATCTTCAGAATGTCGACATCCAGATCCTGTAAATAACTTAAACTTGAATACCCCGTACCAAAATCATCAAGATAAATTTCATGGCCCGCCTCCCGGTAGCGAGAAATTATCGGGGCGCTGGTTTTCGGATCGGCAAACTCGCGTTCAGTGAGTTCAAGCGCGATCTGTCTGGGATTAACCTGATAGTGATTGATCATGTCACGCAGCAATTGCGGGATTTTTTCCGAGGTGAGCACGGTGGATTCAAGATTGATCGAAATATGCTGCTGTGGATGCTGACGCAGCCAGTCGCCCATATCTTCAAAGACGCTTCTTATAATCAGTAGCGTCAATGGCTCAGAAAGGCCCGTTTGCTGTGCCAGCGGAATAAAACTATCTGGTGACAACCAACTACCGTCTGTCTGCGGCCAGCGCGCCAGTGCCTCAGCACCGACAATTTTGCCATTGGCTAAGGAGACAATCGGCTGATAGTGCACGCAAATATCACGATTTTCGATAGCATCCTGCAGCCGATGATGCGGTGACTGAATACGGCGCAAAATACGCAGCACAAACATCGCTGCCAGCAGGCCAATCACCAACCGAGCGGTAACCAAATAAAGACTTGCCGATGCCAGCCTTTCTGCAACATTTTCGTTGAAGCCCATGTGATGATCGAAATATTCATCTCCGGTAAGGGCAGGATATCGTAAATGATTCCATTATTTTCGATATGCTCACCGGGTGTTTTTTGTAGCCTGGTAATAATTCCCTGAGCAATTTCATCGCTGCTGGTTATGACAACGTTATGGCATTGCCAATAATGCGGCATCAATTTGCCATGAGCTATAGGGAATGACATCAATAAAGGAAGCGGGGTCGATCATGACGACATAATGTGCCGTTCCCATGGCGACCATGTAACGGATAATGCCTAAATCGTTATGCGATGTTAACCAGACACGATAACCATCTTTCGAAATTTTACCTGGCTCGGGGAAGGTATCGGGCGGACTTTCATGCTCCAGAGACGAACACTGGGGAACGTTGTTATCGATATAAGCCACTTCCTGAATATAGCGATAACTGTAAGATACCCGACGCATTTCCATGAGATGGGCTTCGCTACAGGCAGCGCCTTGCCATCTTTCCAGCTCCTGCAGCGCATCTTTCCCTTGTGTCGCCACCTTATTGGCTCGAATAGCGACGCGGGAGGAATAGGTATCCAGCTCTTCAATAAACGATGTTTCTACCTGCTGATGGGCCAGCCAGATGCTTAAGCCGACAGGCAGCAATACTGAAAGAATCAGTACTCCCGAAATAAGGCCGACCAGATGTCGTGTTCTCACCAGCATATCCTTATTAACACAGTGTAGGGAAAGTATATCTGATTGTGGAAAAAGGCTGGCTGGAGATAAGGAGGTAGAGCTGGTATTTCATGAAGTGATGGGTGGAAACGATCATTGTCATTTGACCAGGCGCAGAGCTTTACGCCTGGTATGTAACCCTAACTTAAGATGTTGATTCGGCGCGAGCGAGGGTAAAAATATCGTAAAAAGACAGTTCACCTTTACGGACGATCATTTTTGCAGTTGTTCCTTATGAACATCCGCGACACGCGGAGAGTTCAAGATGGCTTCAACCAGCGCGGCAGGTACAAAGCGCGTGTTGTACCATTCGCCGTTATAGCAAACGCGGAAATCCAGCACGTCGATATCTTCATAGCGGTAGCGTGGGTAGACATCGAAAAAGAAGAAACCATTAAGCAGGATAAATAATACAACCAGTAGCCAGACAGAGCCTGACAGCGTTTCGGACTGCAACATCACCGCCAGGGTGGCAAAAAAAGCAACGTACATACCGATAAACAGCCCCGGATGTTTACGGATAAAACTGATACTAAAGCGGGGTTTGTTGTCGCGTTTTTCGCGGGTATTCAGAGACTCAATCGTTTCGGTCAGCAGGCGTTGTATTTCGGTCATCGTTTGCCTTCGTGGTATCTGCAACTTTCCAGGGAACACCCTATTTTAACGTGGGAATAGTAGAGGGGAAGTAACAGATCTACCACAATTTTGCATAACAGTTGCGAAAAACCGATTACAATTTTTTAATTATTCTGGCTGGATTACCGCCCACGACAACGTTGTCCGGGACATCTTTTGTGACAACTGCACCTGAGCTACCACGACGTTATCACCAATGGTCACACCAGGGTTAATGACCGCGCGTCCGCCAATCCAGACGTTATTACCGATGGTGACGGGTTTCCCCAGTTCAGCACCGCTATTACGTGCTACAGGGTCGATGGGATGTGTTGCCGTGTAGATATGAACGCCTGGTGCCAACATACAGTTATCACCGATGCGAATAGGGCAGACATCAAGCATCACGCAATCGAAGTTGGCGAAAAAATTATTACCGAGAAAAATGTTATAGCCATAGTCACAGCGAAACGTTGGCTCAATATAAGCCTCTGTCACCTGACCGAATAGATCAGCGAGAATTTGCTGGCGTAATGTGTGCTCTTCCGCCAGGGAATGATTGTATCGGTGAATAAGCTGACGAGCGCGCAGGCGATCGCGAGATAACGTCTCATCTGCCGAGCGATACAACTCACCAGCAATCATCTTTTCTTTTTCTGTGCTCATTACTGACCTCCGGTTGCTGAAAATGCGGCAACACAGTAAGACGAAAAGTCAGTGAAGAGAACGTTCCCATTACATCTGTGTGATAAAGATCACATAGGGTATGTCTTCATGGCGAAAAAGTATAAAATTCTTAATAAACAGCCGGTTATAGCTCCGAAAGCGAATTATTTATTAGCGAATAAATTTCCAAACTGAGGAAGGGATCTTGTCGTACAGTTTATTCATGGTCAATTCGGCGAGGCGGTGATCTGCGGCTGAGTAAAATACCGCCAGTTCATTATCTGATAATTCGTATTTATTTTTCTCGATAACACGCTCCAGCGTGTCAATTGTCTGGCAACGACGTAAACGCATTAAATAATCGGTTTTCGTTAAAGGTTTTTCGGACATACTTCTACCCATGGTTGTAATAATTCTAACAAGATAAACTCGCAGGATTCTCTTTCGTCGCATTGACAAAACAACGGAATAGTCGATTACCTGACTTCCGCCATTTCTGAAGATCCTGCATATTAATACCATAACTACTGAACAACATAAAGGTGTCATCCAGATATTCGTCGATCTGCTCAATGAGCTTATTGTCTTCATTATACTTAATTTTGTAATTAAGTGCGAAGGTCGCAATATGCTCAATCAGTTCATTCAACTGGAGGTTGATCGCCGAGGTTGGGTCGTTAACCCAGCCATGATTGCTTTCTTCAAGGTTTGCAAGGCAGTCATGATACAGGGTTTCACAGAGAAACTTAAGCTGTGCGATATCATGTCTTTTGGGTGAGTATTCATCCATAACGCGTCCCCTTCTTAGCGGTTGAACTAACGGACACCTTTCGGGATGGAAAAAACTTACTGACCTGGACTTGCCCTCTCGTTTGTTAGCTTAACTATAAGCCACTCTTTGCAGGTTTTCATCGCATTATTACGAAAAATTACAATTAGGAAGGAAGCGGGACAGGACTCACTTTTTCATACTAGCACCAACCCGCAGTAGGTAAAAGCAGTTTGCTCGAACAGTTTATAACATTTCAGGATTATCGCCAGATGACATTGGTGACACTAATACCAGGATTGCTCTGAATATGACGTAATAACCGAGGAATGAATAAAGAATTACCGCAAATAATTAAGAATAGCCTCTAAATGATTATGGATTATTAAATCTATTAGCGCTACTTAATATAAATTAACTAACAATCAGTATTTTTTATGAATTTTATCCGTGGTTAATACTGGTTTTCGTATGAGATCCTGAGTTGGTGGTTCAATTACTCCTTAATGTTCGTAGGTTATGCATAAAAAAGGCCGCTTGCGCGGCCTTAGTGATTACACGTTGTATCAATGATGATCGACAGTATGGCTGTGCTCGATATCTTCATTCTTGCGGCTAAAGCGGCGGCGAACCACCACAAAGAATACCGGAACGAAGAAGATTGCCAGTACCGTTGCGGTCACCATCCCGCCCATTACACCGGTACCTACTGCGTTCTGCGCGCCGGAACCAGCACCAGTACTGATAACCAGCGGCATAACGCCGAGGATAAACGCCAGCGAGGTCATCAGGATCGGACGTAAACGCATCCGCACCGCATCAAGCGTCGCTTCAATCAGACCTTTACCTTCTTTATCCATCAAGTCTTTGGCGAATTCGACGATAAGTATCGCGTTCTTCGCCGACAACCCAATGGTTGTGAGCAGGCCTACCTGGAAGTAAACGTCATTGGTCAGGCCACGGAAGGTGGCAGCCAGCAACGCACCGATAACCCCCAGCGGAACGACCAGCATAACGGAGAACGGAATCGACCAGCTCTCGTACAGCGCCGCCAGACACAGGAACACGACAATCAACGAAATCGCGTACAGTGAAGGTGCCTGGTTGCCGGAGAGACGTTCCTGATAGGACATCCCCGTCCAGTCATAGCCAACACCGGTAGGCAGTTTGCTCGCCAGTTGTTCCATCAGCTCCATTGCTTCACCGGTACTTTTACCCGGTGCCGCCTGGCCTAAGATTTCCATGGATGGCAGGCCGTTGTAACGTTCCAGACGCGGCGAACCGTACTCCCAACGAGAAGAGGAGAACGCGAGAATGGCACCATCTGACCATCAGCAGCACGAACATACCAGTCGCCGATATCATCCGGCAGCATACGGTATTTCGCTTCTGACATGACGTAAACTTTCTTCACACGACCGCGGTCGATAAAGTCGTTCACATAGCTGCCGCCCCATGCAGCGCCCAGAGTGGTGTTAATGTCGTTGATAGAAACACCCAGCGCCTGCGCTTTTTCCTGGTCGATATCAATCTTAAACTGCGGGGTATCTTCCAGACCGTTTGGACGTACGCTGGTCAACATATCAGGGTGCTTCGTTGCTTCTGCAAGCAGCTGGTTACGCGCCTGAGTCAGTTTTTCGTGACCAAGGCCAGCCTGGTCAATCAGCTCAAAGTCAAAGCCGGTTGCGGTACCCAGTTCCACGATTGCGGGCAGGTTAAAGGCGAAAACCATCGCATCTTTGATTTGCGAGAAAGCGCGTGTTGCACGCATGGTAATCGCTTCAACTTTGTTTTCTTCGCCCGGACGATCGGCCCAGTCCTTCAAGGAAACGAACGCAATACCGGTATTCTGACCACGTCCCGCAAAGCCGAAGCCGTTAACGGCGAACACCGACTCAACGTTGTTCTTTTCTTTGGTCAGATAGTAATGCGTTACCTCATTGAGCACTTTCTGTGTACGTTCCTGCGTTGCACCTGCTGGCAGCTGAACCATGGTCATAAATACGCCCTGGTCCTCATCTGGCAAGAAGGAGCTTGGCAGACGCACAAACAGATAGGCCATGCCGACCACGATGATCAGATACAGCACCAGGTAACGCCCTGTACTGCGCAGAATACCGCCTACGCTGTCGGTGTAGTGGTGCGTGCTCTTCTCGAACATGCGGTTAAACCAGCCGAAGAAGCCTTTTTTACCTTCCCCGTGATCGCCTTTGGCAATCGGTTTCAGCATGGTGGCACAAAGAGCCGGAGTCAGGATCAACGCTACCAGTACCGACAGCGCCATTGCTGAAACAATGGTAATAGAGAACTGACGATAGATAGCACCAGTAGAACCGCCAAAGAAGGCCATCGGTACGAATACCGCCGACAGTACCATCGCGATACCGACCAGAGCGCCCTGAATCTGCCCCATCGACTTACGGGTAGCTTCTTTTGGCGGCAAACCTTCTTCCGCCATAACACGCTCAACGTTTTCTACCACAACGATAGCGTCATCCACCAACAAGCCGATGGCGAGCACCATCCCGAACATTGTTAGCGTGTTTATCGAGAAGCCAAAGGCGGCAAGGACGGCAAAGGTCCCGAGCAATACCACCGGTACGGCAATGGTCGGAATCAACGTCGCGCGGAAGTTCTGCAGGAACAGATACATAACCAGGAACACGAGGATGATCGCTTCGACCAGCGTTTTAACCACTTCGTGAATAGAGATTTTCACGAACGGCGTGGTGTCGTACGGGTAAACAATTTTCAGACCTGACGGGAAGAACGGTTCCATCTTCGCCAGTTCAGCACGGATTGCCGCAGCGGTATCCAGCGCGTTTGCACCGGTCGCCAGCTTGATCCCCAGACCGGAAGCCGGTTGGCCGTTAAACTCTGCGATGATGTCGTAGTTCTCACCACCCAGCTCAATCTTCGCGACGTCACGCAGCAGCACGCGGGAACCATCCTGATTCACTTTCAGCAGGATTTTGCCGAACTCTTCAGTAGAGGTCAGACGCGTCTGAGCAATAATAGAGGCGTTAAGCTGTTGGCCTTTCACCGGCGGCGTACCACCGAGCTGACCCGCCGCAACCTGGGCGTTCTGCGCTTTGATGGCGGTAATGACATCAACCGGCGTTAGCTGGAATTTGTTCAGCTCATTCGGGTTCATCCAGATACGCATCGCGTACTGTGAACCGAACAACTGAACATCACCCACGCCCGACGTACGGCTGATGGCATCTTTCATATTCGCCGCCACGTAGTCGGAGATATCCTCCTGCGTCATGGTGCCATCGGTGTTGATAACGCCGACAACCATCAGGAAGCTGCTGGATGATTTCTCAACGCTCACCCCTTGCTGCTGAACTTCTTGCGGCAGCAACGGCATCGCCAGCTGCAGTTTGTTCTGCACCTGAACCTGCGCGATATCCGCATCAGTACCAGACTCAAAGGTCAGGGTGATCTGCACGGTACCCGTGGAGTCACTGTTAGAGGACATGTACATCAGGTTATCGATACCGTTCATATTCTGTTCGATAACCTGTGTCACCGTGTCCTGCACTGTTTTCGCATCAGCGCCGGGGTAGGAGGCGGAGATCGTTACTGCCGGCGGTGCAATCGTAGGATATTGCGCCACCGGGCAGTTTGAGGATCGCCAGCCCCCCTGCCAACATGATGATAATGGCGATCACCCACGCAAAAATCGGGCGATCGATAAAGAAATTAGGCATGTCTTAACGGCTCCTGTTTAAGTTAAGACTTGGACTGTTCAGGCTGAGCACCGCTTGCGGCTTGCTGGTTATTATCAGCGGTAACTTCTTGTGCTTTTACCTGGACACCAGGACGCACTTTCTGCAGCCCACTTATTACTACGCGATCGCCTGCTTTCAGACCTTCTGTCACCAGCCACTTATCGCCAATAGCCTGGCTTGCAACGATCGGACGGGTCTCCACTTTGTCATCCGCGCCAACTACCAGTACGGTGGCATCGCCACGCGGCGTACGGGTTACGCCCTGTTGCGGGACTAAAATAGCGTTTGGATTAAGCCCTTCTTCCAGACGTGCGCGCACGAACATACCCGGCAGCAGAGTGTGATCCGGGTTCGGGAAGATAGCGCGTAGGGTGATAGACCCAGTGGTCTGATCAACGGTAACGTCAGAGAATTCCAGCGTACCGTCCTGCGGGAACTTAATGCCGTCACTGGTGATCAGCGACACTTTGGCTTTGCCGTTCTCTTGTTTCAGCGTGCCATTCGCCAGTTCCTGTTTCAGGCGCAGGAAGTCGTTGCTGGACTGGGTCACATCAACGTAGATCGGATCAAGTTGCTGCACGGTTGCCAGCGCAGTCGCCTGACCGTTCTGTACCAATGCGCCTTCCGTCACGTTTGACTTACCAATGCGACCACTAATCGGAGAGGTAACTTTGGTGTAAGCCAGATTGATTCGCGCAGTTTCAACGGCAGCTTTCGCCGCAGTTACCGCAGCATTCGCCTGTTGCGCATCAGCCAGAGCCTGATCGTACTCTTGCTTACTGATGTACTGAGTACCGAGCAGTTTCTGATAACGATTCACCGTCAATTGCGCGATATTGGCTGCAGCCTGGCTTTCGCCAGATCACCTTTCGCACTGTCGTATGTCGCCTGATAGGTCGCAGGATCAATCTGATAGAGAGAGACACCTGCTTCGATGTCGCTACCTTCTTTGAAATTACGCTTCAGGATAATCCCGCTAACTTGAGGACGAACTTCTGCGATCCGGTAGGCACTGGTGCGACCCGGAAGCTCGGTTGTGATCTGCAGAGGTTCAGTTTTGACTGTTACTACGCCAACGGCGGGCATCTGCTGGCCACCTTGTTGGGCCTGTTTGTCGTCACATCCTGTTAGGGCTAAGCTGCCTGAGAGCATCAGAACGACCGCCAGAGGCGTAAACCCTCTGTTTTTGTTCATATGTAAACCTCGAGTGTCCGATTTCAAATTGGTCAATGGTCAAAAGTTAATAAACCCATTGCTGCGTTTATATTATCGTCGTGCTATGGTACATACATTCACAAATGTATGTAAATCTAACGCCTGTAAATTCACGAACATATGGCACGAAAAACCAAACAAGAAGCGCAAGAAACGCGCCAACACATCCTCGATGTGGCTCTACGTCTTTTCTCACAGCAGGGGGTATCATCCACCTCGCTGGGCGAGATTGCAAAAGCAGCTGGCGTTACGCGCGGTGCAATCTACTGGCATTTTAAAGACAAGTCGGATTTGTTCAGTGAGATCTGGGAACTGTCAGAATCCAATATTGGTGAACTAGAGCTTGAGTATCAGGCAAAATTCCCTGGCGATCCACTCTCAGTATTAAGAGAGATATTAATTCATGTTCTTGAATCCACGGTGACAGAAGAACGGCGTCGATTATTGATGGAGATTATATTCCACAAATGCGAATTTGTCGGAGAAATGGCTGTTGTGCAACAGGCACAACGTAATCTCTGTCTGGAAAGTTATGACCGTATAGAACAAACGTTAAAACATTGTATTGAAGCGAAAATGTTGCCTGCGGATTTAATGACGCGTCGCGCAGCAATTATTATGCGCGGCTATATTTCCGGCCTGATGGAAAACTGGCTCTTTGCCCCGCAATCTTTTGATCTTAAAAAAGAAGCCCGCGATTACGTCGCCATCTTACTGGAGATGTATCTCCTGTGCCCCACGCTTCGTAATCCTGCCACTAACGAATAACCCTGAATCTGACTCCAGGATTTTTCCTGGACATTTTCGTCGTTGCTATTCTGGTTCACTGCGTCGTGATATTCTTGCGGTTTGACTTTTTCAGGTCGTTCTTCAGGTTCAGAAACCTTCATTCATCATGACTATGTTCCAGTATTACAAACGATCACGGCATTTTGTTTTTTCAGCATTTATTGCTTTTGTTTTTGTCTTGTTATGCCAGAACACGGCGTTTGCGCGGGCGTCATCGAATGGTGATCTGCCGACAAAAGCGGACCTGCAGGCGCAACTTGACTCACTAAATAAACAAAAAGATCTTTCTGCTCAGGACAAACTGGTGCAGCAGGATCTGACAGATACATTAGCCACCCTCGATAAAATCGATCGCATAAAAGAAGAGACAGTTCAGCTACGGCAAAAAAGTCGCTGAAGCGCCGGAAAAAAATGCGCCAGGCGACCGCGGCGTTAACAGCACTTAGCGATGTCGATAACGACGAAGAAACGCGCAAAATTCTGAGCACGCTTTCGTTGCGCCAGCTGGAAACTCGCGTTGCCCAGGCGCTGGACGATTTGCAAAACGCACAAAACGATCTGGCGTCTTATAACAGCAGCTGGTTTCGTTACAGACGCAGCCCGAACGCGTGCAAAATGCGATGTATAACGCTTCGCAGCAGCTGCAACAAATTCGCAGTCGTCTGGATGGGACTGATGTCGGCGAGACAGCCTTACGTCCCAGCCAGAAAGTGTTAATGCAGGCCCAGCAGGCGTTGCTGAATGCGGAGATTGACCAGCAGCGTAAAAGCCTGGAAGGGAACACCGTCTTGCAGGATACCTTGCAAAAGCAACGTGATTACGTGACGGCGAACAGCGCTCGTCTGGAGCACCAGTTACAACTGTTGCAAGAAGCGGTAAACAGCAAGCGCCTGACTTTAACCGAAAAAACGGCGCAGGAAGCCGTCTCCCCGGATGAAGCCGCGCGTATTCAGGCTAATCCGCTGGTGAAGCAGGAACTGGAAATTAACCAGCAGTTAAGTCAGCGTCTGATTACCGCGACTGAAAACGGTAATCAGTTGATGCAGCAAAACATTAAAGTCAAAAACTGGCTGGAGCGGGCGCTGCAATCGGAACGCAATATTAAAGAGCAGATTGCCGTCCTGAAGGCAGCCTGCTGTTGTCTCGTATCCTTTACCAGCAACAACAAACGCTGCCCTCGGCGGATGAACTGGAAAACATGACCAACCGCATCGCGGATTTGCGTCTCGAACAGTTTGAAGTTAACCAGCAGCGTGATGCACTCTTCCAGAGCGATGCGTTCGTCAACAAACTGGAAGAAGGTCACACCAACGAAGTCAACAGCGAAGTTCACGATGCGTTATTGCAAGTGATTGATATGCGTCGCGAATTGCTGGATCAACTCAACAAACAGTTGGGTAACCAGCTGATGATGGCCATTAACCTGCAAATCAACCAGCAGCAGTTAATGAGTGTGTCGAAAAACCTGAAATCCATCCTGACTCAGCAAATCTTTTGGGTGAACAGTAACCGTCCAATGGACTGGGACTGGATCAAAGCGTTCCCGCAAAGCCTGAAAGATGAATTTAAGTCGATGAAAATCACGGTGAACTGGCAAAAAGCCTGGCCCGCCGTTTTTATCGCTTTCCTCGCTGGTTTGCCGCTGCTGTTGATTGCCGGGCTGATCCACTGGCGTCTGGGCTGGCTGAAAGCGTATCAACAAAAACTGGCTTCCGCTGTGGGTTCCCTGCGTAACGACAGCCAGCTCAACACACCAAAAGCGATCCTTATCGACCTGATCCGTGCGCTGCCGGTGTGCCTGATTATTCTCGCGGTTGGCCTGATTCTGTTGACCATGCAGCTCAACATCAGCGAACTGCTATGGTCGTTCAGCAAAAAACTGGCGATATTCTGGCTGGTGTTTGGCCTGTGCTGGAAGGTACTGGAGAAAAACGGCGTTGCCGTACGTCACTTCGGCATGCCGGAACAGCAGACCAGCCACTGGCGTCGGCAAATTGTCCGCATCAGTCTCGCATTGCTGCCTATCCATTTCTGGTCTGTGGTGGCAGAACTTTCCCCGCTGCATCTGATGGATGATGTGCTGGGGCAAGCGATGATTTTCTTCAACCTGCTGCTGATTGCCTTCCTGGTATGGCCGATGTGCCGCGAAAGCTGGCGTGATAAAGAGTCGCACACCATGCGACTGGTCACCATTACCGTGCTGTCGATAATCCCGATTGCGCTGATGGTGCTGACTGCTACAGGCTACTTCTACACTACGCTGCGTCTGGCAGGACGCTGGATTGAAACCGTTTATCTGGTGATCATCTGGAACCTGCTGTACCAGACGGTACTGCGTGGCTTAAGCGTAGCGGCGCGGCGTATCGCCTGGCGTCGTGCGCTGGCGCGTCGGCAGAATCTGGTGAAAGAGGGCGCAGAAGGTGCTGAACCGCCGGAAGAACCCACCATTGCACTGGAGCAAGTTAACCAGCAGACGCTGCGTATTACCATGTTGCTGATGTTTGCGCTGTTCGGTGTCATGTTCTGGGCAATTTGGTCCGATTTGATCACCGTGTTCAGCTATCTCGACAGCATCACGCTCTGGCATTACAACGGCACTGAAGCTGGCGCTGCGGTGGTGAAAAACGTCACCATGGCAGTCTGTTGTTTGCGATTATCGCCTCAATGGTGGCCTGGGCGTTGATTCGCAACCTGCCTGGTTTACTGGAAGTGCTGGTGCTCTCGCGACTGAATATGCGCCAGGGCGCGTCGTATGCCATTACTACCATCCTTAACTACATCATTATTGCTGTTGGTGCGATGACGGTGTTCGGATCGCTGGGCGTCTCTTGGGATAAACTCCAGTGGCTGGCCGCAGCATTATCCGTAGGTCTTGGTTTTGGTTTACAAGAAATTTTCGGTAACTTCGTCTCCGGTTTGATCATTCTATTCGAACGTCCGGTGCGTATTGGCGATACGGTAACCATTGGTAGCTTCTCGGGGACGGTAAGTAAGATCCGTATTCGTGCGACAACGATTACCGATTTCGATCGCAAAGAAGTGATCATCCCGAACAAAGCGTTTGTTACCGAGCGTCTGATCAACTGGTCGTTGACTGACACTACTACGCGTCTGGTGATCCGTCTCGGCGTGGCCTATGGCTCCGATCTGGAAAAAGTGCGTAAAGTGTTACTGAAGGCGGCGACTGAGCACCCAAGAGTGATGCACGAACCAATGCCGGAAGTCTTCTTTACGGCGTTTGGTGCCAGCACGTTGGATCATGAGCTGCGTCTGTATGTGCGTGAACTGCGTGACCGTAGCCGTACTGTCGATGAGCTGAACCGTACTATCGATCAGCTGTGCCGTGAAAACGACATCAACATTGCCTTTAACCAGCTTGAAGTGCATCTGCACAACGAGAAGGGCGATGAGGTGACGGAAGTAAAACGCGACTACAAAGGCGACGATCCGACACCAGCGGTTGGGTAATAACCAAAGGGGGCGACATTTAGTTGCCCCGAGATTACTGACAAAGTGCGCGTTGTTCATGCCGGATGCGGCGTGAACGCCTTATCCGGCCTACGAAACCGCAAGAATTCAATATATTGCAGGAGCGGTGTAGGCCTGATAAGCGTAGCGCATCAGGCAGTTTTGCGTTTGCCCACAATCTTAGGGGACATTTAGCGGCCCCATTTATTTCTCACTTTTCCGCCTCATCATCGCGCGTTAATTTCTTTTCATAATCGCGTTTTACAATATCCAGCGCGCGCAGCACGGTGCGGGCTGGGATCTGATTTTCTTCCAGCAGCACAATCAAATCGACAGCCAGTTTGACATCGTCAGGGGCATTTTCAAGTGACATACTCTCTCCATTGCTAGCGGGTTAAGCGCGCTAGCCTGTTTTCGATTTTTTCCAGCGCATGGCGGCAGCGTGCCAGGCGCGCTTCATAGGCTTCCACTTCACGATGCAGCGTTTGCTGTTCCACGAGATCGGTCACCCGCACCAGGCGGGCTCTGCGTTCGGCAACCATCTCACGTAGCCGCCGCTCAAAATCCTGATGCTGAATACGTTTACGCTGCCAGCGGGCAATTTTCGGTGGCGCACTGTCCCACTCGCGCAATGACCAGGCGGAGGCTTCACGCGCGATGGCTTCCAGTTGTGCCGCCAGATGTTCCGCCAGCCAGGCCACTTGCGGCAGCTGTTGCTGCTCAACTGCATGACGAAGCGCAGCCAGATTATCGCCCGCCTCGTCGAGACAAGCCTGTAGTGTTGTCGCACGAGTCTGAAAAAGATGCCTGTCGAAACGAGCACTTAGCGTGGCGAACTGTGACACCGGGGCACAACGCTGACGCAGCGTAGCGAGCTGTCCTTCCAGTTTTTCCAGCAGCAGGGCGGTTTTCACGATAAGACCTCAATGAAAATGATAATTGTTATGCTAAAGTAGCCACTCTGTAAGCTGACAACACTCAATATGCAACGAATCATTTTAATCATCATTGGCTGGCTGGCGGTAGTGCTGGGTACGCTGGGCGTGGTATTACCGGTATTACCGACGACGCCGTTTATCCTGCTGGCGGCTGGTGCTTTGCCCGTTCTTCCCCGCGCTTTCACGCCTGGTTGCTGTACCGCTCATGGTTTGGCAGCTATCTACGTTTCTGGCAGAAACATCATGCGATGCCGCGCGGCGTCAAACCGCGGGCGATTTTGCTTATTTTGCTCACGTTTGCCATTTCTCTGTGGTTCGTCCAGATGCCATGGGTGCGCATCATGTTGCTGGTAATTCTCGCCTGTTTGCTTTTCTATATGTGGCGAATTCCGGTGATTGATGAAAAGCAAGAAAAGCACTGAAGCACAACAATCGCAGTTGCAATTATTGCGTACAGCCAGTACATTCTGGCGTTTTCGAGCACAGGCGCAGGCGGTCAAAGGTTAAACAACTGTTACTTTTGATACGTTTAAAACGCGCCGTGAGTACCACCGTAACAAGCAGGCATACACTTATGACCGCGACTGCACAGCAGCTTGAGTATCTCAAAAATAGCATCAAAAGCATTCAGGACTACCCAAAACCCGGCATTCTTTTCCGCGATGTCACCAGCTTACTGGAAGACCCGAAAGCTTACGCTCTCAGCATCGACTTGCTGGTTGAGCGTTACAAAAATGCGGGCATTACCAAAGTTGTCGGCACCGAAGCGCGTGGCTTCTTGTTTGGCGCTCCGGTAGCTCTGGGTCTGGGCGTTGGCTTTGTACCGGTCCGTAAACCGGGCAAACTGCCGCGTGAAACCATCAGTGAAACTTACGACCTGGAATACGGCACCGATCAGCTGGAAATCCACGTTGATGCCATCAAACCGGGCGACAAAGTTCTGGTGGTGGACGACCTGCTGGCAACCGGCGGCACTATCGAAGCGACCGTTAAACTGATCCGTCGTCTGGGTGGTGAAGTAGCTGACGCTGCGTTCATTATCAACCTGTTCGATCTCGGCGGTGAACAGCGTCTCGAAAAACAGGGCATTACCAGCTACAGCCTTGTCCCGTTCCCGGGCCATTAATTATCGTCAGTCTTGCGCTGCTCACGCTACGGGCAGCACAAGATGTGCATTCAGCCTCGCCGTTCTGACGGGGCTGTGTTAGCATTACCCCTTCGTGAATCCACCTTCCAGCGTTTCAGAGCCTGCCAATGAGTTATCAGGTCTTAGCCCGAAAATGGCGCCCACAAACCTTTGCTGACGTCGTCGGCCAGGAACATGTGCTGACCGCACTGGCGAACGGCTTGTCGTTAGGGCGTATTCATCATGCTTATCTTTTTCCGGCACCCGTGGCGTCGGAAAAACCTCTATCGCCCGACTGCTGGCGAAGGGGCTAAACTGCGAAACCGGCATTACCGCGACGCCGTGCGGCGTGTGCGATAACTGTCGTGAAATCGAGCAGGGGCGCTTTGTCGATCTGATTGAAATCGACGCCGCCTCGCGCACCAAAGTTGAAGATACCCGCGACCTGCTGGATAACGTCCAGTACGCTCCGGCGCGTGGTCGTTTCAAAGTTTATCTCATCGACGAAGTGCATATGCTGTCGCGCCACAGCTTTAACGCACTGTTAAAAACTCTTGAAGAGCCGCCGGAGCATGTTAAGTTTCTGCTGGCGACGACCGATCCACAGAAATTGCCGGTGACGATTTTGTCACGCTGTCTGCAATTTCATCTCAAGGCGCTGGATGTCGAGCAAATTCGCCATCAGCTTGAGCACATCCTCAACGAAGAACATATCGCTCACGAGCCGCGGGCGCTGCAATTGCTGGCACGCGCCGCTGAAGGCAGCCTGCGAGATGCCTTAAGTCTGACCGACCAGGCGATTGCCAGTGGTGACGGCCAGGTTTCAACCCAGGCGTCAGTGCGATGCTGGGTACGCTTGACGACGATCAGGCGCTGTCGCTGGTTGAAGCGATGGTCGAGGCCAACGGCGAGCGCGTAATGGCGCTGATTAATGAAGCCGCTGCCCGTGGTATCGAGTGGGAAGCGTTGCTGGTGGAAATGCTCGGCCTGTTGCATCGTATTGCGATGGTACAACTTTCGCTGCTGCACTTGGCAACGACATGGCCGCCATTGAGCTGCGGATGCGTGAACTGGCGCGCACCATACCGCCGACGGATATTCAGCTTTACTATCAGACGCTGTTGATTGGTCGCAAAGAATTACCGTATGCGCCGGACCGCCGCATGGGCGTTGAGATGACGCTGCTGCGCGCGCTGGCGTTCCATCCACGTATGCCTCTGCCTGAGCCAGAAGTGCCACGCCAGTCCTTTGCGCCCGTCGCGCCAACGGCAGTAATGACGCCAACCCAGGTGCCGCCGCAACCGCAATCAGCGCCGCAGCAGGCACCGACTGTACCGCTCCCGGAAACCACCAGCCAGGTGCTGGCGGCGCGCCAGCAGTTGCAGCGCGTGCAGGGAGCAACCAAAGCAAAAAAGAGTGAACCGGCAGCCGCTACCCGCGCGCGGCCGGTGAATAACGCTGCGCTGGAAAGACTGGCTTCGGTCACCGATCGCGTTCAGGCGCGTCCGGTGCCATCGGCGCTGGAAAAAGCGCCAGCCAAAAAAGAAGCGTATCGCTGGAAGCTACCACTCCAGTGATGCAGCAAAAAGAAGTGGTCGCCACGCCGAAGGCGCTGAAAAAAGCGCTGGAACATGAAAAAACGCCGGAACTGGCGGCGAAGCTAGCGGCAGAAGCCATTGAGCGCGACGCGTGGGCGGCACAGGTGAGTCAACTTTCGCTACCAAAACTGGTCGAACAGGTGGCCTTAAATGCCTGGAAAGAGGAGAGCGACAACGCAGTATGTCTGCATTTGCGCTCCTCTCAGCGGCATTTGAACAACCGCGGTGCACAGCAAAAACTGGCTGAAGCGTTGAGCACGTTAAAAGGTTCAACGGTTGAACTGACTATCGTTGAAGATGATAATCCCGCGGTGCGTACGCCGCTGGAATGGCGTCAGGCGATATACGAAGAAAAACTTGCGCAGGCGCGCGAGTCCATTATTGCGGATAATAATATTCAGACCCTGCGTCGGTTCTTCGATGCGGAGCTGGATGAAGAAAGTATCCGCCCCATTTGATCGTAAGCACAGCTTACGTTCGTCATCCTTAACGTGATTGAGAGAGAAACCTATGTTTGGTAAAGGCGGTCTGGGTAACCTGATGAAGCAAGCCCAGCAGATGCAAGAAAAAATGCAGAAAATGCAGGAAGAGATCGCGCAGCTGGAAGTCACCGGCGAATCTGGCGCAGGTCTGGTAAAAGTGACCATCAACGGTGCACACAACTGCCGTCGCGTAGAGATCGACCCGAGCCTGCTGGAAGACGACAAAGAGATGCTGGAAGACCTGGTGGCTGCAGCATTCAACGACGCAGCACGTCGTATTGAAGAAACGCAGAAAGAAAAAATGGCCTCTGTATCCTCCGGAATGCAGCTGCGCCTGGCTTTAAGATGCCGTTCTGATGCAAACCAGCCCGCTGTTAACACAGCTTATGGAAGCACTGCGCTGTCTGCCGGGCGTTGGCCCGAAGTCGGCGCAGCGTATGGCGTTCACGCTGCTTCAGCGCGATCGTAGCGGCGGGATGCGTCTGGCGCAGGCGCTCACCCGGGCCATGTCGGAAATCGGCCACTGCGCCGATTGCCGCACTTTCACCGAACAGGAAGTCTGTAACATCTGTTCGAATCCGCGTCGTCAGGAAAACGGTCAAATCTGTGTGGTGGAGAGTCCGGCGGACATTTACGCCATTGAGCAGACGGGGCAGTTTTCAGGTCGTTATTTTGTGTTGATGGGGCATCTGTCACCGCTGGACGGCATCGGTCCGGATGATATCGGGCTTGATCGTCTGGAACAGCGTCTGGCAGAGGAAAAAATCACTGAAGTGATCCTCGCCACCAACCCCACGGTTGAAGGTGAAGCTACCGCTAACTACATTGCCGAGCTTTGCGCGCAATATGACGTGGAAGCCAGCCGAATCGCTCATGGCGTACCGGTTGGCGGCGAACTGGAAATGGTCGATGGCACCACGCTGTCACACTCCCTTGCCGGGCGTCATAAGATTCGTTTTTAAGCAAACGAGAGCAGGATCACCTGCTCTCGCTTGAAATTATTCTCCCTTGTCCCCATCTCTCCCTCATCCTGTTTTTAACCTTAAAATGGCATTATTGAGGTAGACCTACATGAAAGGACAAGAAACTCGTGGTTTTCAGTCAGAAGTGAAACAGCTTCTGCACCTGATGATCCATTCTCTCTATTCCAATAAAGAAATCTTCCTGCGTGAGCTTATCTCTAACGCCTCCGATGCGGCGGACAAGCTGCGTTTCCGTGCGCTCTCTAACCCGGACCTGTACGAGGGTGATGGCGAACTGCGCGTTCGTGTCTCTTTCGATAAAGACAAGCGTACGCTGACCATCTCCGATAACGGCGTGGGGATGACCCGCGACGAAGTGATTGACCATCTGGGGACTATCGCTAAATCCGGCACCAAATCATTCCTCGAATCCCTGGGTTCTGACCAGGCGAAAGACAGCCAGCTGATCGGTCAGTTTGGTGTTGGTTTCTACTCTGCGTTTATCGTGGCCGACAAAGTGACCGTGCGTACTCGCGCGGCAGGCGAAAAACCAGAAAATGGCGTCTTCTGGGAATCGGCTGGCGAAGGTGAATACACCGTTGCCGATATCACCAAAGAAGATCGTGGTACTGAAATCACCCTGCATCTGCGTGAAGGCGAAGACGAATTCCTCGATGACTGGCGCGTGCGTTCCATCATCAGCAAATACTCCGACCATATCGCGCTGCCGGTAGAGATCGAAAAACGCGAAGAGAAAGATGGCGAAACCGTTATCTCCTGGGAAAAAATCAACAAAGCGCAGGCGCTGTGGACTCGTAACAAGTCGGAAATCACCGATGAAGAGTACAAAGAGTTCTACAAACACATCGCCCACGACTTTAACGATCCGCTGACCTGGAGCCACAACCGCGTTGAAGGTAAGCAGGAGTACACCAGCCTGCTGTACATTCCGTCCCAGGCTCCGTGGGATATGTGGAACCGCGATCATAAACACGGCCTGAAACTGTATGTTCAGCGTGTGTTCATCATGGACGACGCAGAACAGTTCATGCCGAACTATCTGCGCTTCGTGCGTGGTCTGATTGACTCCAGCGATCTGCCGCTGAACGTTTCCCGTGAAATCCTCCAGGACAGCACGGTAACGCGTAACCTGCGCAATGCGCTGACCAAGCGTGTGCTGCAAATGCTGGAAAAACTGGCGAAAGACGACGCGGAAAAATACCAGACCTTCTGGCAACAGTTTGGCCTGGTACTGAAAGAAGGTCCGGCGGAAGATTTCGCTAACCAGGAAGCGATCGCCAAACTGCTGCGTTTTGCTTCTACCCATACCGATTCTTCTGCGCAGACCGTATCTCTGGAAGACTACGTTTCCCGCATGAAAGAAGGCAGGAGAAAATCTACTACATCACCGCAGACAGCTATGCGGCAGCGAAGAGCAGCCCGCACCTGGAACTGCTGCGTAAGAAAGGCATCGAAGTTCTGCTGCTTTCCGACCGCATCGATGAGTGGATGATGAACTATCTGACTGAGTTCGACGGTAAACCGTTCCAGTCGGTGTCTAAAGTTGACGAGTCGCTTGAAAAACTGGCTGACGAAGTTGATGAGAGCGCGAAAGAAGCGGAGAAAGCACTGACTCCGTTCATCGACCGTGTGAAAGCCCTGCTCGGCGAGCGCGTGAAAGATGTCCGTCTCACTCACCGTCTGACCGATACGCCAGCGATCGTTTCGACCGACGCGGACGAAATGAGCACTCAGATGGCGAAACTGTTCGCTGCGGCGGGCCAGAAAGTGCCAGAAGTGAAATACATCTTCGAACTGAACCCGGATCACGTACTGGTGAAACGTGCGGCAGATACTGAAGATGAAGCGAAGTTCAGCGAGTGGGTAGAACTGCTGCTGGATCAGGCGCTGCTGGCAGAACGCGGCACGCTGGAAGATCCGAACCTGTTTATTCGTCGTATGAACAGCTGCTGGTTTCCTGATGTCATGCCGATGACCTTCGTGTCATCCGGCATTTTCTTTTCATCATCTGCACTTTCCGCAAATTATCTCGCCATTAACCGTTTCAGCTCAGGTGCCTTTCTTGAGGCAATCGCCTGTTGGTGGTATCGTTTATCGCTTTTTCAAAAAATTCGACACATTTTAAGGGGATTTTCGCAATGCGTATCATTCTGCTTGGCGCTCCGGCGCGGGGAAAGGGACTCAGGCTCAGTTCATCATGGAGAAATATGGTATTCCGCAAATCTCCACTGGCGATATGCTGCGTGCTGCGGTCAAATCTGGCTCCGAGCTGGGTAAACAAGCAAAAGACATTATGGATGCTGGCAAACTGGTCACCGACGAACTGGTGATCGCGCTGGTTAAAGAGCGCATTGCTCAGGAAGACTGCCGTAATGGTTTCCTGTTGGACGGCTTCCCGCGTACCATTCCGCAGGCAGACGCGATGAAAGAAGCGGGCATCAATGTTGATTACGTTCTGGAATTCGACGTACCGGACGAACTGATTGTTGATCGTATCGTAGGCCGCCGCGTTCATGCGCCGTCTGGTCGTGTTTATCACGTTAAATTCAATCCGCCGAAAGTAGAAGGCAAAGACGACGTTACCGGTGAAGAACTGACTACCCGTAAAGACGATCAGGAAGAAACCGTGCGTAAACGTCTGGTTGAATACCATCAGATGACTGCACCGCTGATCGGCTACTACTCCAAAGAAGCGGAAGCGGGTAACACCAAATACGCGAAAGTTGACGGCACCAAGCCGGTTGCTGAAGTTCGCGCTGATCTGGAAAAAATCCTCGGCTAATTCGAAAGCGCGCACGGACAGTCCCCTCGCCCCCTCGGGGAGAGGGTTAGGGTGAGGGGAACAGGCCCGCACAAGCAAACTTATCAGCAATCTCAGGCCGGATATTCATTCGGCCTTTTACAAAAACCTCAATCTGCGCTATTCCTTTTTCTGATTTGACCTCTCACAGCAATTAGTTCTTCTTCCTCACTTTTCCGCTACAATTATCAACAAGTTGAATCGATAAGAGGCGGTAATGCGTCAGACTAAAACCGGTATCCTGCTGGCAAACCTGGGTACGCCCGATGCCCCCACACCTGAAGCGGTAAAACGCTATCTGAAACAATTTTTAAGCGACAGACGCGTGGTTGATACCTCACGGTTGTTATGGTGGCCGTTGCTGCGCGGCGTGATTTTGCCGCTGCGCTCGCCGCGTGTGGCGAAGCTGTACGCCTCGGTCTGGATGGAAGACGGCTCGCCGCTGATGGTTTACAGCCGCCAGCAACAGCAGGCGCTGGCACAACGTTTACCGGAGACGCCCGTAGCGCTGGGAATGAGCTACGGCTCGCCATCACTGGAAAGCGCCGTCGATGAACTCCTGGCAGAGCATGTAGATCATATTGTGGTGCTGCCGCTTTATCCGCAATTCTCCTGTTCTACGGTCGGTGCGGTATGGGATGAACTGGCACGCATTCTGGCGCGCAAACGTAGCATTCCGGGGATATCGTTTATTCGTGATTACGCCGATAACCACGATTACATTAATGCACTGGCGAACAGCGTACGCGCTTCTTTTGCCAAACATGGCGAACCGGATCTGCTGCTGCTCTCTTATCATGGCATTCCCCAGCGTTATGCAGATGAAGGCGATGATTACCCGCAACGTTGCCGCACAACGACTCGCGAACTGGCTTCCGCACTGGGGATGGCACCGGAAAAAGTGATGATGACCTTTCAGTCGCGCTTTGGCCGGGAACCCTGGCTGATGCTTATACCGACGAAACGCTGAAAATGCTCGGAGAAAAAGGCGTAGGTCATATACAGGTGATGTGCCCGGGCTTTGCTGCGGATTGTCTGGAGACGCTGGAAGAGATTGCCGAGCAAAACCGTGAGGTCTTCCTCGGTGCCGGCGGGAAAAAATATGAATATATTCCAGCGCTTAATGCCACGCCGGAACATATCGAAATGATGGCTAATCTTGTTGCCGCGTATCGCTAAAGCTGAGCGGTAAAGAACTGAGCGCCGTCGCGAAGAGCCTCGTCGGCGGTTTTCATCATTCGTGAATAATGCAAAAAGGCATGCAGCGTACCTGGGTAGAGTTTGAACTCACAGGGCTGCTGATGCGCCGCTAACGTCTGGTAAAGCAGACGGCTGTCATCCAGCAGCGGATCGAACTCCGCCCCGGCAATAAAACAGGGCGGAACTTCGCGAGTGAGATCATTATTAAACAGACAGTAATACGGTGACTCGCGGTCCGCGTCGTTGCTTAAATACGCCTCTTCATACATCTGCAAATCCTGTTGCGTTAAGCCATCCCAGACACCGCCCAACAGACGACGAGTCACGGAATCCCGTAATCCGTAAAGCCCATACCACAACAGAACAGCGGCAACTTTTCCGCAATCAATTTGTTTGTCACGTAGCCACAAAGCGCTGGCAAGCGCCAGCATTGCGCCTGCAGAATCACCGGCAAAGCCAATGCGGGACATGTTGATTTGATAATCTCCCGCCTGCTGGTGGAAGTGGCAACAGGCAGCCACAATTTCCTCTATTGCCTGCGGAAAACGCGCTTCAGGTGAAAGGGTGTAATCAATACCAATCACCGTACATTGGCTGTAGCTTGCCAGCAGGCGCATGATGCGATCGTGGGTATCGAGATTGCCGAGAATAAAACCGCCTCCATGCAAATAAAATAGCGTCGCTGGGCTATCTGGCTGCGGACAAAAGAGACGTGTTTCCACCTGCCCATATTTTGTTGGAACCATGTAAGCTCTGGTTGCCATTTCTGGAGCGCCCGCATTCCAGAATCGGCGCTCAAGCGTGTAATACTGTCGTTGCTCAGCAATCGTTCCCGTTGCGGGCCAGGGCGGTAAATCCGGCTGAAGAGTATTCACAACGGTCTTCATTTCAGCAGAAATAAGGTCCAGAACAGGTAATTTGTTTTCCGGCTTCATACAAAAACTCCTTTCAAATTACGTCATTGTAAGGAACCACTGCCATGAAAATGCGATCCCGCCTGCTGATATTGAAACTGACTGCGTCTCGCGCGCTCCCGTCAGATTGTGTTAACATTCGCCGCTCAGTTAACCACCCGTAAAAACAACCATGAAATTTCCCGGTAAACGTAAATCCAAACATTACTTCCCCGTAAACGCACGCGATCCACTGCTTCAGCAATTCCAGCCAGAAAACGAAACCAGCGCCGCCTGGGTCGTAGGTATTGACCAGACGCTGGTCGATATTGAAGCGAAAGTGGATGATGAATTCATTGAGCGTTATGGATTAAGCGCCGGGCATTCACTGGTGATTGAGGATGACGTAGCCGAAGCGCTTTATCAGGAACTAAAACAGAAAAACCTGATTACCCATCAGTTTGCGGGTGGCACCATTGGCAACACCATGCACAACTACTCGGTGCTCGCGGACGACCGTTCGGTGCTGCTGGGTGTGATGTGCAGCAATATTGAAATTGGCAGCTATGCCTATCGTTACCTGTGTAACACCTCCAGCCGTACCGATCTTAACTATCTACAAGGCGTGGATGGCCCGATTGGTCGTTGCTTTACGCTGATTGGCGAGTCCGGGGAACGTACCTTTGCTATCAGCCCTGGCCACATGAACCAGCTGCGGGCTGAAAGTATTCCGGAAGATGTGATTGCCGGAGCCTCGGCTCTGGTTCTCACCTCTTATCTGGTGCGTTGCAAGCCGGGTGAACCCATGCCGGAAGCAACCATGAAAGCCATTGAGTACGCGAAGAAATATAACGTACCGGTGGTGCTGACGCTGGGAACTAAGTTTGTCATTGCCGAGAATCCGCAGTGGTGGCAGCAATTCCTCAAAGACCACGTCTCTATCCTTGCGATGAACGAAGATGAAGCCGAAGCGTTGACCGGAGAAAGCGATCCGTTGTTGGCATCTGACAAGCGCTGGACTGTAGATCTGGTGCTGTGCACCGCCGGGCCAATCGGCTTGTATATGGCGGGCTTTACCGAAGACGAAGCGAAACGTAAAACCCAGCATCCGCTGCTGCCGGGCGCTATCGCGGAATTTAACCAGTATGAGTTTAGCCGTGCCATGCGCCACAAGGATTGCCAGAATCCGCTGCGTGTATATTCGCACATTGCGCCGTACATGGCGGGCCGGAAAAAATCATGAACACTAATGGAGCGGGGGATGGCGCATTGGCAGCGTTGCTGCATGACATTACCGCCAACAGCTACCATCGTAGCAACGTACCAAACTCCAGCAAACATAAATTCACCTGGTTAACTTATTCATCGTTAGCGCAGGTGTGTAAATATGCTAACCGTGTGAGCTATCAGGTACTGAACCAGCATTCACCTCGTTTAACGCGCGGCTTGCCGGAGCGTGAAGACAGCCTGGAAGAGTCTTACTGGGATCGTTAAGTTATCGTCGGTTCGTAGGCCAGATAAGGCGTTCACGCCGCATCTGGCATTTGGCTCTCGATGCCTGATGCGACGCTGGCGCGTCTTATCAGGCTACATATCCGCGCCTATTATCCGGCAACCACCGTTTACCCCGTCACCACCTCACCCGCCGGTGGCGTTTCAAGCAGTTCCAGCATAGTACGAGCAATTTCACGCTCACCCATCACTACCTGATTCGCGCCACGTTCGGTGATATACGCCACTTCATCGTCATAATGGGCGCGGGCGATAATCTCAATATCCGGATTTTTCGCGCGGGCAGATGCCACAATCTCGCCCGCTTCATAACCGTTGGGAATCGTCAGGATCAGCCATTTAGCACATTCCAGATGCGCCAGTTGCATAATTTCTTCGTTCGCCGCATTGCCTAATACCGCCCGGACCCCGCGCTCTCGCAGCTCATCAACACGGTTCGTGACGTCTCAATCACCACCAGCGGAATATCAGAGGCGAGCAATTTCTCCCCCAGCAGGCTGCCTACACGACCGTAACCTACCAGTAGCGCATGGTTGCAAATATCCACTGGGATCTGCTTCTCTTCTTCGATAGCCTCTTCCAGCGTCTGCTCTTCCAGCGTTTCGGTCTTCGCCAGATATTTCTCCAGCAGCGCAAACAGGACCGGGTTGAGCATAATCGACAAAATCGCCCCTGCCAGTACCAGGTTCTGCCCGGCTTGCGGCAACAGATCCAGCGCCATGCCCAGTCCCGCCAGGATAAACGCGAACTCACCAATTTGCGCCAGGCTGGCGGCGATGGTTAATGCCGTACGTTGGGAGTGACCAAACAGTCGCACCAGGAAAAACGCGGCTAACGACTTACCAAACAGAATAATCGCCAGCGTCGCCAGCACTGCCAGCGGTTGCTGAATCAGAATTAACGGATCAAACAACATCCCGACGGAGACAAAAAACAGCACCGCAAACGCGTCGCGCAATGGCAGCGTATCGTGGGCGGCACGGTGACTCAGTTCAGACTCGTTCAGTACCATCCCGCAAAGAACGCACCGAGTGCAAAGGAGACATCAAACAGCTCCACCGCACCAAAGGCAATCCCTAACGCCAGCGCCAGCACCGACAGGGTAAACAGCTCACGGGAACCGGTTGCTGCGCTACGTGCCATAATCCACGGCACCAGACGGCGACCTACCAGCATCATAATGGCGATAAATGCGATCACCTTGCCGATGGTGATCCCCATATCGACAGCAAGAGTGGCAAAGCCCACATCGCCTTGTTCCATCATTCCTGCCACTGCGGGCAGCAACACCAGCGTCAGAACCATTACCAGGTCTTCCACAATCAACCAACCGATGGCGATTTGCCCACGCTGACTGTCAATTAATTGCCGTTCTTCAAGTGCGCGCAGTAACACCACGGTACTGGCGGTGGAAAGACATAAGCCGAACACGATACCGGTCATTAACGACCAGCCCAGCACGGCGGAGAGCGCCATACCCAGCAGCGTCGCCACGGCTATCTGGGCGATCGCACCGGGAATGGCGATGGCCTTTACCGCCATCAAATCCTTGAGCGAAAAATGCAAACCGACGCCGAACATCAGCAAAATAACGCCCAGTTCAGCCAGTTCCGGCGCAAGCTTGGTATCGGCAACAAAGCCGGAGTGAATGGTCCTGCCAGCACACCCGCTAACAGATATCCCACCAGAGGAGAAATACGTAGTTTATTGGCCAGCATGCCGAGGATAAAGGCGAGCACAAGGCCGCCAACAATGGTGGTGATAAGCGGGGTGGCGTGATGCATTCCGTCTCCTTTTCCTGGTGGTTATTGTCCATTTTTGGCCGGGAAAACCAAAATTACAGGTAATAGTTTATGACAATTTCATTGAAGATGTTTATGAATAATTGTTGAATTTTGCAGAAAAATGGAATTAGCTGCAAAAAAAGCACGGTTCGGAAAACAGAAGGCGGTTTAACAGAGTAAAGGCTTATGGCGACTGTAAAACGATGCAGCCAAAGTTTGCCTTTGGCTGCAATGAAATCAGTCTTTATGCCGGTTATCAGGCAGGAATATGGTCAACATCCCCAATAGTGGCAGGAAAGCACAGATTTTATAGACTAACTCGATGCTGGTGTGATCGGCGATAAGCCCCAGAACTGCCGCTCCCACGACCTCCCATGCCCAAAAGCAAAACCGAAAAAGAAGTCCAGAAACCATACCGATACGTCCCGGAAGTAGCTCCTGAGCGTAGACCAGAATGGCAGAGAATGCCGAAGCGAGGATAAATCCAATAATCACCGTTAAAACCCCCGTCCAGTGCAGGCTGGCGTAGGGTAAAATCAGCGTAAACGGCGCAACGCCGAGGATAGAGCCCCAAATCACATATTTCCGTCCAATTTTATCCCCTACAGGCCCGCCGATCACCGTACCTGCCGCAACGGCAAACAGGAAGGCAAACAGATGAAGCTGGGCATTCTGGATAGATAATCCGAATTTTTGCATCAGATAAAAGGTGTAATAGCTGCTGATGCTCGCCATATAGAAATATTTCGAGAAAATGAGATTAACAGAATGCTGACTGCCAGTACCACTTTGTTGCGCGGCAGTGGATTGATTATCGTCGCTTTGGGTTTTCCTTTATTCATTCGGTGCTGTGCCGAGTACCAACGGCTAATTTGCGCCAACACCACGATCGCCAGCAGTGCCGCAAGCACAAACCAGGCAACGTTGCCTTTGCCATAAGGCGCGATAATCACCGCCGCCAGCAAGGGTCCCAGGGAACTGCCAAAGTTGCCGCCGACCTGAAAGATAGATTGCGCCAGGCCATGCCGCCCGCCGGAAGCCATACGGGCTACGCGAGAAGATTCCGGATGAAAGACCGATGAACCGGTACCGACCAGCGCCGCCGCCAGCAGAACTGCGCCAAAACTGCCCGCCAGCGCAAGCAGCACCAGACCACTTAAGGTAAAGCACATGCCAATTGGCAACGACCACGGCATCGGATATTTATCGGTCCAGTAGCCGACCACTGGTTGCAGTAGCGAAGAGGCGAGCTGGAAGGTGAGGGTTATCATGCCAATCTGCATAAATGTCAGAGAAAATTCTGACTGAAGCAGAGGATAAATCGCCAGAATCAGCGATTGGATCATGTCGTTCAGCAGATGTGAGAGGCTGATAGCACCTAAAATACCAAACGATGTTCGGGCCTTGGTCGTTGACGCAGCCGCGCCCGCCACAGGCTGGGTTTGTTCACTCATTGCCATAGGAAAGTCACTTTTTCAGGGTTGCGATGTAAAGAATGATCTTATTTGTGATTATTACCCGACTAACATACCTGTATGCGTCGCCTGAAGGAAGTCTCAACGCTGAATACAGAATTTCTAATCTGGATACAGATTTATCTTCACCGGACGCAGACTTGTCTATGATGTCGCGTCATACTATTTTCAACACGTTGAAATCAGGTCAGGGAGAGAAGTATGAAATTATTGCAGCGGGGCGTGGCGTTAGCACTGTTAACCACATTTACACTGGCGAGTGAAACTGCTCTGGCGTATGAGCAGGATAAAACCTACAAAATTACAGTTCTGCACACCAATGATCATCATGGGCATTTTTGGCGCAATGAATATGGCGAATATGGTCTGGCGGCGCAAAAAACGCTGGTGGATGGTATCCGCAAAGAGGTTGCGGCTGAAGGCGGTAGCGTGCTGCTACTTTCCGGTGGCGACATTAACACTGGCGTGCCCGAGTCTGACTTACAGGATGCCGAACCTGATTTTCGCGGTATGAATCTGGTGGGCTATGACGCGATGGCGATCGGTAATCATGAATTTGATAATCCGCTCACCGTATTACGCCAGCAGGAAAAGTGGGCCAAGTTCCCGTTGCTTTCCGCGAATATCTACCAGAAAAGTACTGGCGAGCGCCTGTTTAAACCGTGGGCGCTGTTTAAGCGTCAGGATCTGAAAATTGCCGTTATTGGGCTGACAACCGATGACACAGCAAAAATTGGTAACCCGGAATACTTCACTGATGTCGAATTTCGTAAGCCCGCCGATGAAGCGAAGCTGGTGATTCAGGAGCTGCAACAGACAGAAAAGCCAGACATTATTATCGCGGCGACCCATATGGGGCATTACGATAATGGTGAGCACGGCTCTAACGCACCGGGCGATGTGGAGATGGCACGCGCGCTGCTGCCGGATCGCTGGCGATGATCGTCGGTGGTCACTCGCAAGATCCGGTCTGCATGGCGGCAGAAAACAAAAAACAGGTCGATTACGTGCCGGGTACGCCATGCAAACCAGATCAACAAAACGGCATCTGGATTGTGCAGGCGCATGAGTGGGGCAAATACGTGGGACGGGCTGATTTTGAGTTTCGTAATGGCGAAATGAAAATGGTTAACTACCAGCTGATTCCGGTGAACCTGAAGAAGAAAGTGACCTGGGAAGACGGGAAAAGCGAGCGCGTGCTTTACACTCCTGAAATCGCTGAAAACCAGCAAATGATCTCGCTGTTATCACCGTTCCAGAACAAAGGCAAAGCGCAGCTGGAAGTGAAAATAGGCGAAACCAATGGTCGTCTGGAAGGCGATCGTGACAAAGTGCGTTTTGTACAGACCAATATGGGGCGGTTGATTCTGGCAGCCAAATGGATCGCACTGGTGCCGACTTTGCGGTGATGAGCGGAGGCGGAATTCGTGATTCTATCGAAGCAGGCGATATCAGCTATAAAAACGTGCTGAAAGTGCAGCCATTCGGCAATGTGGTGGTGTATGCCGACATGACCGGTAAAGAGGTGATTGATTACCTGACCGCCGTCGCGCAGATGAAGCCAGATTCAGGTGCCTACCCGCAATTTGCCAACGTTAGCTTTGTGGCGAAAGACGGCAAACTGAACGACCTTAAAATCAAAGGCGAACCGGTCGATCCGGCGAAAACTTACCGTATGGCGACATTAAACTTCAATGCCACCGGCGGTGATGGCTATCCGCGCTTGATAACAAACCGGGCTATGTGAATACCGGCTTTATTGATGCCGAAGTGCTGAAAGCGTATATCCAGAAAAGCTCGCCGCTGGATGTGAGTGTTTATGAACCGAAAGGTGAGGTGAGCTGGCAGTAATCCGAAAGTGCCGGATATTTGCATCCGGCACAATGCTTAATCGCGGCGGGCGATATCAGCAAATTTGGCATCGAGGATCTTCGCCAGATCGCCTGCCGCCAGTTCGATATCCAGTCCGCGCTTGCCGCCAGAAACATAAATAGTGGCAAATTCTTGTGCGGGGGCGTCGATAATCGTCGGCAGACGTTTTTTCTGCCCCAGTGGGCTAATCCCCCCAACCAGGTATCCCGTCGAACGCTGCGCGGCCATCGGATCGGCCATCTCAACTTTCTTGGCACCCAGCGCTTTTGCTACTTTTTTAAGATCCAGTTGACCTGCGACCGGCGTAACGGCCACGGCAAGGTGTTTCATATCACCGTTCACTGCCACCAGCAGCGTTTTGTAGACCTGATCCGGATTCAAACCTAATTTTTTGACGACTTCATCGCCAAAATTGGTTTCAGCCGGATCGTGCTCGTAGGTATGGATTTGAAACGAAATCTTGTTTTTTTCGAGTAATTTAACTGCGGGTGTCATGGTAATTTTCCTGCCTTAAACAAAAAAACGAAGCAAGCATACGCCTGATGGCGGTCCAAAAAAAAGAGTCATCTTGCCTAAGAGTATTGGCAGGATGGTGAGATTGAGCGACAATCGAGTTACACCGTCGCTTAAAGTGACGGCATAATAATAAAAAAATGAAATTCCTCTTTGACGGGCCAATAGCGATATTGGCCATTTTTTTAGCGCAACATTTGCGGTAAATTCCCTTCTCCATACAGGTGTAGTGCACCGACCGCGACCACATATCGCCCCGGCGGCATGGCGCGTAATTTATCCCGCCAGGCGAGATTTCGCTGATGCATCAGCACATCGTACAGCGACTGACTGAACGTATTGGGCAGCGTTATTTCATTATTTTGCGGCGGCGCATTCAGCCACCAGCTCATCATTTGTTGCAGCAGCCGTGCGTTGGTATGCCAGTGGGTCAGCGTATCGTCCAGCAGCGCCAGTCCTTTGTCAGGGAGCTGGAGCAACATGGCAATCTGGTTTTCAGCCCCTTCCAGTTCAATCACGGGTTTATGTTGTTGCTTCGCCGCCTGCAATAGCTGGTAATCGATACCGTATTCTGCCCGCAGCCCCAGTTTTTGTGCCTGCGTCGCCTGAAGAACCATCGCGATTTGCCACAGCGGTTGGGTAGAAAAGAGTGAGGGAGAAATGCCCATCTCCTGGCTAATGTGCTGCAGGTTTTGGAGTTGCTCCTCGCTAATGCGCTCTTCCAGCGCCTCGCAGGCAGGCAAATTAGCAAAAGGCGTATCGCTGGTGGAAACATCCGCCTCGACGATCAGCGCATCGGCGTTTTTGAGCTTTTTGAGCAAACGGGTGGGCAGGGGAGCCATATCGTGGCTACCCATATGAATACTGCCAATCAGATGAAAATGGCGATTGCCGGGGAGGGTGATATCGATGGCAGGCCAGGTGTAATGATTACCGCGCAGCGCGGCCCAAAGCGTTTTTACCCGGTACAACAGATCCATACGACCTCCCTTTGTGAAATATCATGCTAGCGCGCGGTGAGGGATGGCGCAAATGGAGTTGGGGACTTGTTTAATGTGTTTGTATGATTCAGTATGTTCTTGCATCGCTATTCACAGGGAAGCAACAGTTAAAAACCATGAAACAGGCAACAAGAAAACCGACGACACCCGGAGATATTCTTCTCTATGAATATCTGGAACCGCTCGATTTGAAAATCAATGAGTTAGCAGAGTTGCTGCATGTTCATCGTAATAGCGTCAGTGCACTGATCAATAACAATCGTAAACTCACCACTGAGATGGCATTCCGTCTGGCGAAAGTTTTTGATACCACAGTCGATTTTAGGCTAAACCTCCAGGCGGCAGTTGATCTTTGGGAAGTTGAAAACAACATGCGCACCCAGGAAGAATTGGGACGGATTGAAACAGTGGCTGAATATTTGGCACGCCGTGAAGAGCGTGCAAAAAAGGTCGCGTAAGGCCAAAACATCGCTTCATCTCGTAGGCCGGATAAGGCGTTCACGCCGCATCCGGCATCCGAGCACCATTGCCTGATGCGACGCTTACCCGTCTTATCAGGCCTACAAACCTGTGCCTGAACCGTAGGCCGGATAAGCGTTTACGCCGCATCCGGCAGTCATGCGTCGATGCCAAATGCGCCGCCCTAAAGCAGCGCATCCGCAATGACGTACTTATTCCTTCGGTTTAAACCGCAGCAACCGGTTGGCGTTACTCACTACAGTAATCGACGAGAGCGCCATTGCCGCTCCGGCAACTACCGGGTTAAGCAGTGTTCCAGTAAACGGCCACAAAATACCGGCGGCGACCGGAATACCGATGCTGTTGTAGATAAAGGCACCGAGCAGGTTCTGCTTCATGTTGCGCAGCGTTGCGCGGGAAATCGCGAGCGCATCCGCAACGCCCATCAGGCTATGGCGCATCAGGGTAATCGCCGCGGTTTCAATGGCAACATCACTGCCGCCACCCATCGCAATGCCGACATCCGCCTGGGCCAGCGCTGGCGCGTCGTTAATGCCGTCGCCCACCATTGCCACCTGACGTCCTTCACTTTGCAGACGTTTGATCGCTTCGGCTTTACCGTCCGGCAGCACTCCGGCAATCACTTCATCAATTCCAGCTTCTTTGGCGATCGCATTGGCGGTGGTTGGGTTATCCCCGGTCAACATCACCAGACGATATCCCGCTTTATGCAGGCGTTGCAGCGCCGCCACGCTATCACTACGCAACGGATCGCGTACTGCCAGCAGGGCTACCGCTTTCCCGTCAACCGCCAGCAGCACAGGCGTTGCCCCTTGCGATGCCTGAGCAGTAATCTCCGCTTCGATAGCTTTGGTACCAACCTGTTGCTCATTTAACAGCGCCTGATTGCCCAGCAATAACGCATGACCTTCAGCTTCACCGCTCACGCCCAGCCCGCGCAATGTGCGGAAACCGTTGACCTGCGGCAGCTGCATATCACCTGCTTTATCGAGGATCGCCCGTGCCAGCGGATGGCTGGAACCTTGCTCCAGTGCCGCCGCCAGACGCAATGCCTGCGCTTCATCAACATCAGCAAACGTTTTCACTGCGACAACCTGCGGCTTCCCTTCGGTCAGCGTCCCGGTTTTATCGAACACGACGGTATCGAGTGTACTGGCGCGTTGCAGCGCGTCGGCGTCCCGCACCAGCACGCCAAACTCAGCCGCCCGCCCGACGCCGGAAATAATCGACATCGGCGTCGCCAGCCCCAGCGCACACGGACAGGCGATAATCAGTACCGTGGTGGCAATCACCAGGGTATAAACAATTTGCGGTGCCGGACCAAAGAAGTACCAGATTGCCGCACTGACCAGCGCAATCACCACCACCACAGGTACAAATACGGCTGAGATTTTATCCGCCAGCTGACCGATTTCTGGCTTGCTGCTCTGGGCCTGGCGCACCATGCGATGATCCGTGACAGCGTGGTATGGCTGCCAACCGCACTGGCACGAAACAGCACACTGCCGTCCTGTACCACTGTCCCGGCATGGACGCTTTCGCCTTCGCCTTTTTGCTGTGGGATTGGTTCGCCCGTCAGCATCGCTTCATCCAGCCATGCTTCGCCCTGGGTAATCTCGCCATCTACCGGCACGCGATCGCCGGTCGTCAGGCGCAGTAACATCCCTGGCTGAACTTCCGCCAGCGGCACGCTTTTTTCACCCTCTGCGGTGACCACTCGCGCCGTCGGTGGGGTTAAATCGAGTAATTTCTCCAGCGCCTTAGAAGAACGCTGACGTGCGCGCGCTTCCAGCATATGACCGAGATTAATCAGACCGATAATCATCGCACTGGCTTCGTAATAAAGATGCCGCGCTTCCATCGGGAACCACTGCGGCCACAGGTTGACGCTCATCGAATAGAGCCACGCCACGCCAGTACCCAGCGCCACCAGTGTATCCATCGTCGCTGCACCGTTCAGCAGGCTTTTCCATGCGCTGCGGTAAAAATGGCCGCCAGCGAAAACCATCACTGCCAGGGTTATCAGGCCGATAACCAACCACAGGCTGCGGTTGTCAGCGGTGACCATCATGTTATCGCCGATCATCCCCCAGACCATTACCGGGATACCCACCGCCAGTGCAACAATTGCCTGCCAGCGGAAGCGCTTCATCGTAGCGACGGCGGTTTCTTGCTGGCGCTCGCGGCGTTTAGCGTCATCTTCAATCGCTTCCGCGCCGTAGCCCGCTTTTTCCACCGCCTGCACTAAATCTTGTGGGGAGCACTGCCCATCACCAGCGCAGTACGCTCCGCCAGGTTTACCCGTGCCTGAGTGACGCCCGGTACGCTTTGCAACGCATTTTGTACGCGGGTGACACAGCTGGCGCAGCTCATGCCGCTCAGCAGCAACTGCTGGCTGTCATCGTCATCGGCGGTCGCTGCCGGAAGCGCCTCAGAAACCGCTGTCAGTGCTTCCGACGGGATTGATGACTCCGCCAGCGGTTTAGCCTTTGGGTGGCTTACAGATGCGTCATAACCCGCTTGTTTGATGGTTTCGATCAGCTGTTCTGCACTGGCAGTCCCGGTAACGTGCGCTTCAGTGATAGACACATCCGCCTGCTCAACATCCGGACGCTGTTCAAGACTTTCTTTCACGCGTTTAACGCAGTGACCGCAGGACAGGCCGTCCAGGGTCAGGTCGATAGTTTGTGACATAAAACACTCCTTTAAGACAGTTTTGACTGGCTGTGATAAAGGTTAAACCTTCCAGCAAGGGGAAGGTCAAGAAATTAATAAACCAGGCGGGTAAAAGTCCGTAAAGATTAAAAATCGGCTCGATTTGCATCAGGATTAGACATTTATCTCTTTGTTTTCCTGTAGTTAAGTTGCGGGTGCTAAGTTAAATCAGGATGCCTGAAAATCGGCACCGGGGTGAGGAATTACCTCCCGCATCTATAAAAAGGAGTTAACAAAAGATGTTAGATGCAAACAAATTACAGCAGGCAGTGGATCAGGCTCACACCCAATTTCACTCACTTAACGGCGGACAAAATGCCGATTACATTCCTTTCTGGCGAATGTGCCTGGTCAACTGGCAGCAGTGGCTATCGTGACCAGCGATGGCAACGTCTATAGTGCGGGTGACAGTGATTACCGCTTTGCGCTGGAATCCATCTCGAAAGTCTGTACGTTAGCCCTCGCGTTAGAAGATGTCGGCCCGCAGGCGGTACAGGACAAAATTGGCGCTGACCCGACCGGATTGCCCTTTAACTCAGTTATCGCCTTAGAGTTGCATGGCGGCAAACCGCTTTCGCCACTGGTAAATGCTGGCGCTATTGCCACCACCAGCCTGATTAACGCTGAAAATGCCGAACAACGCTGGCAGCGAATTTTACATATCCAACAGCAACTGGCTGGTGAGCTGGTAGCGCTCTCTGACGAAGTCAACCTGTCGGAACAAACAACCAACTTCCATAACCGGGCCATTGCCTGGCTGCTGTACTCCGCCGGATATCTCTATTGTGATGCAATGGAAGCCTGTGACGTGTATACCCGTCAGTGCTCCACGCTCATCAATACTGTTGAACTGGCAACGCTTGGCGCGACGCTGGCGGCGGGGGGGGTGAATCCGCTGACGCATGAAGCGTTCTTCAGTCCGACAACGTGCCGTATATTCTGGCCGAAATGATGATGGAAGGGCTGTATGGTCGCTCCGGTGACTGGGCGTATCGCGTTGGTTTACCGGGCAAAAGCGGTGTAGGTGGCGGTATTCTGGCGGTCGTCCCTGGCGTGATGGGAATTGCCGCGTTCTCACCACCGCTGGACGAAGATGGCAACAGTGTTCGCGGTCAAAAAATGGTGGCATCGGTCGCTAAGCAACTCGGCTATAACGTGTTTAAGGGCTGATCATGATGAACACGGAAGGTAATAACGGTAACAAACCTCTCGGTCTATGGAACGTCGTTTCCATCGGCATTGGGGCAATGGTGGGGGCGGGGATCTTCGCGCTGCTGGGGCAGGCCGCGTTGCTAATGGAAGCCTCGACCTGGGTCGCCTTTGCTTTTGGCGGTATTGTGGCGATGTTTTCCGGTTATGCCTATGCGCGCCTGGGGGCGAGCTATCCCAGCAATGGCGGTATTATCGACTTTTTTCGTCGCGGATTAGGCAACGGCGTCTTTTCGCTGGCGCTCTCGTTACTGTACCTGTTGACGCTGGCGGTGAGCATCGCCATGGTCGCCCGTGCTTTTGGCGCTTATGCCGTGCAGTTTTTGCATGAAGGCAGCCAGGAGGAGCACCTTATTTTGCTCTACGCGTTGGGGATCATTGCGGTGATGACGCTTTTCAACTCCTTAAGCAACCATGCGGTAGGGCGGCTGGAAGTGATCCTCGTCGGCATTAAAATGATGATCCTGTTATTGCTGATTATTGCCGGTGTCTGGTCGCTGCAACCAGCGCATATTTCCGTCTCTGCGCCCCCCAGCTCCGGTGCGTTCTTCTCCTGTATTGGGATAACTTTCCTTGCCTATGCGGGCTTTGGCATGATGGCGAACGCGGCGGATAAAGTGAAAGATCCGCAGGTCATTATGCCACGGGCGTTTCTGGTGGCGATTGGCGTTACCACGTTGCTTTATATCTCGCTGGCACTGGTTTTGCTTAGCGATGTATCGGCATTAGAGTTAGAAAAATATGCCGATACCGCCGTAGCGCAGGCTGCTTCTCCGCTGCTCGGGCATGTGGGTTATGTGATCGTCGTCATCGGCGCTTTACTGGCGACGGCTTCAGCCATTAACGCGAACCTGTTCGCCGTGTTTAACATCATGGACAACATGGGCAGCGAACGCGAACTGCCGAAGCTAATGAATAAATCCCTGTGGCGGCAGAGTACCTGGGGCAACATCATTGTCGTGGTGTTGATTATGCTGATGACGGCGGCACTGAATTTAGGCTCACTCGCCAGCGTTGCCAGCGCCACCTTTTTGATTTGCTACCTGGCGGTGTTTGTGGTGGCGATCCGCCTGCGTCATGATATTCACGCCTCGTTGCCGATTCTTATCGTTGGTACGTTGGTGATGTTGTTGGTGATCGTTGGCTTTATCTACAGTCTGTGGTCCCAGGGTAGCCGTGCGTTGATATGGATTATTGGCTCACTCTTACTCAGCCTTATTGTGGCAATGGTCATGAAGCGCAATAAAACCGTATAACATCTCTCTGTGCGCAGTACTTCCTGTATTATTGTGGTGGCGGTCGATATTCGCACTGGCAAAAAAACGTGCTTGAATATCTGTTGAAACCCTTTAACAAAGCACAGGAGGCGTTGCGCGAACGATGAACATCAGCGATGTAGCAAAAATTACCGGCCTGACCAGCAAAGCCATTCGCTTCTATGAAGAGAAGGGGCTGGTGACGCCGCCGATGCGCAGCGAAAATGGTTATCGCACCTACACGCAGCAGCATCTCAACGAACTGACCTTACTGCGCCAGGCACGGCAGGTGGGCTTTAACCTGGAAGAGAGCGGCGAGCTAGTGAATCTGTTTAACGACCCGCAGCGGCACAGCGCCGACGTCAAACGGCGCACGCTGGAGAAGGTGGCGGAGATCGAACGACACATTGAGGAGCTGCAATCCATGCGCGACCAGCTGCTGGCACTGGCGAATGCCTGCCCTGGCGATGACAGCGCCGACTGCCCGATTATCGAAAATCTCTCCGGCTGCTGTCATCATCGGGCAGGGTGATTAAGACGAGACGGCTCGGATATGTAGGGTTATCCCTTCTATCGCAATGACTTCAACATGCGTACCTGCACCGAGATCCTCGCTGGCGCTGACAGGCCATGAACTGTCACCGACGCGCATATGACCGCGCCCGTTGACCAGCGGAGATTCCAGCACAAAACGTCGGCCAATCAGCTGCTGCCCGCGCTGGTTTAAATGACTATCGCTGTGCTTTTGTTCGCGCACCCGCCGCGACAACCATTTCCACCACAGCCAGGCGGCGAGCAGCGTCAGGATGGCAAACATTACCCCTTGCCACTCCCAACCCAGCGGCACCAGCCAGACCACCAGGCCGGTAATCACCGCTGCCACGCCGCTCCACAACAAATAACCATTTCCGCCCAGCATCTCGGCTGCCAGCAGCAAACCGCCGAGACTGAGCCAGAAAATATGTGGATGAACGACCATTAACTCCATCATGCTGAGTCCGTTTGTTGGCGCTGTCTTTCACCAGCTCGGCAATCCCGGCAATCGACCCCATCAGGCTGCTGGCCTCTAATGGCATCATCACTACTTTGCTGTTACTGGAGGAACCGATCTGCTGTAACGCTTCGGTGTATTTCTGCGCTACGAAGTAGTTCACCGCCTGAATATCACCGGAGGCGATAGCTTCAGACACCATTTTGGTGGCGCGGGCTTCTGCTTCGGCGGAACGTTCACGCGCTTCAGCCTGTAAAAACGCCGACTGACGTTCGCCTTCCGCTTTCAGGATTTGCGACTGTTTTTCACCTTCGGCTTTGAGGATTTCCGCCTGACGGATCCCTTCCGCTTCAAGAATGTAAGCGCGTTTGGTACGTTCCGCTTTCATCTGCGCGTTCATTGAAGAGATAAGCTCTGCCGGTGGGCGCACGTCGCGAATTTCAATACGGGTGACTTTAATCCCCCACGGGTTGGTGGCTTCATCGACAATACGCAGCAGGCGTGAGTTGATGCTGTCGCGCTGAGAGAGCATTTCGTCAAGTTCCATTGAACCCAACACGGTACGGATGTTAGTCATGGTCAGGTTGATGATCGCCAGCTCCAGATTGCTGACTTCATAGGCAGCGCGTGGCGCGTCAATCACCTGAATAAAACAGACTGCGTCGATGGTAACGTTGGCGTTATCTTTCGAGATAACTTCCTGGGAAGGGATATCGAGCACTTGCTCCATCATATTGATCTTGCGACCAATGCGATCCATAAACGGCACCACCAGACTGAGCCCCGGCTGTAACGTTTTGGTATAGCGACCAAAACGTTCTACCGTCCATTGATAGCCCTGCGGCACGATTTTGACGCCCGCGCCGACAATGACCAGCGCGACAAAAATGAGAATCGGGATAAAGATAAGCATCGGAAAAACCTCCTGTTGTACCGTCCATAATCAGCAAAATTGCTGCTTGATTAAACAAATTATACCTGATTACTGAAAGAGAGTTCCCCCTTATTCCTGCGAAGGATAAACTGTTTTTAGTAAAAATCAGAAAAAGGGAACAGCGATGCAGGAAAATAGTCCTTTGCTTCAGCTACAAAACGTAGGATATCTGGCGGGTGATGCGAAGATTCTTAATAACATCAATTTTTCGCTGCGTGCTGGCGAATTTAAGTTAATTACCGGTCCTTCCGGTTGTGGCAAAAGTACGCTGCTAAAAATAGTTGCTTCATTGATCAGCCCAACCAGCGGAACGTTACTGTTTGAAGGTGAGGATGTCAGCACACTAAAGCCAGAAATCTACCGCCAGCAAGTCTCTTACTGCGCCCAGACGCCGACGCTGTTTGGCGATACGGTATACGATAATCTGATCTTTCCCTGGCAGATCCGTAACCGGCAGCCTGACCCAGCCATTTTTCTCGATTTTCTCGAACGCTTCGCCTTGCCGGACAGCATTTTGACGAAAAATATCGCCGAGCTATCTGGTGGTGAAAAACAACGCATCTCACTGATTCGTAACCTGCAATTTATGCCGAAGGTTTTATTGCTGGATGAAATCACCAGTGCGCTGGATGAAAGTAATAAACATAACGTTAATGAGATGATCCATCGTTATGTGCGCGAGCAAAATATTGCCGTGCTGTGGGTGACACACGATAAAGACGAAATTAATCATGCGGATAAAGTGATTACACTGCAACCGCATGCCGGAGAAATGCAGGAAGCACGCTATGAACTCGCATAATATTACTAACGAATCATTGGCACTGGCATTAATGCTGGTGGTGGTGGCAATCTTAATTAGCCATAAAGAAAAACTGGCGCTGGAGAAAGATATTTTCTGGAGCGTCGGGCGAGCGATAATTCAGCTGATTATTGTCGGCTATGTGCTGAAGTATATTTTCAGCGTGGATGATGCCAGCCTGACATTATTGATGGTGTTATTTATCTGCTTTAATGCGGCGTGGAACGCGCAAAAACGCAGTAAATATATTGCTAAAGCTTTTATCTCATCGTTTATTGCCATTACGGTCGGGGCGGGAATTACCCTGGCGGTGCTGATTCTCTCTGGGTCGATTGAATTTATCCCGATGCAGGTGATCCCTATCGCCGGATGATTGCCGGTAACGCCATGGTAGCGGTGGGGTTGTGTTACAACAATTTAGGGCAACGGGTCATTAGCGAACAGCAACAGATTCAGGAGAAACTGAGTCTTGGTGCGACGCCGAAGCAGGCTTCAGCGATATTGATTCGCGACAGTATTCGCGCGGCTTTAATTCCGACGGTCGATTCAGCAAAAACGGTTGGCTTAGTGAGTTTACCTGGAATGATGTCCGGGCTGATATTTGCCGGGATTGATCCGGTGAAGGCGATTAAATATCAGATTATGGTGACCTTTATGCTGCTCTCAACCGCCAGCTTGTCGACCATTATTGCCTGCTATTTAACCTATCGTAAGTTTTATAATTCGCGCCACCAGTTGGTGGTGACGCAATTGAAGAAGAAATGATGCGATGCCGGATGCGCAGCATCGCATCCGGCGTTGTGGTTCATGTGCCGATCAACGGAATATCAATACAACAATGCATACAGCTGGCGGCGATACTTCGACGCCAGTGCATCACCCGTACCCAGCGCAGCGAGGATCTCCTGGAACGTTTTACGCGTCTGACCGTCTGCGGCGGTGAGATCTTTACGCAGATGCCCGAACAGCAACTCCAGCGCCTCTTCATTGCGCCCAACCTGATGCAGTTGCAGCGCCAGTTGCGTCGCCAGTGCGGCATCTTCTGGATTCTCCGCCACCTGCTGTTGCAACTGTTGAATTTCCGGCGTATCAGCGCCTGCTTCAGCAGTTCGATTTGCGCCACCAGCCCTGGTAGCGGGTGTCCTGATCCTGCAACGGAATGGTTTTCAGCACCGCTTCCGCATCTTCAGAACGGTTCAGCGCAATCAGCGTTTCTGCCAGCAGCAGGCCGATCTCCCCGTTCTGATTCGACAACTGCCAGGCGTCTTTCAGCAATGGCAGGGCATCGGTGTAATTGCCTTCCTGCATCAGTTGCATCGCCTGCTGCGCTTTCAGCTCTTCTTCGCGCGGCAGCACTTTATCCAGCAGGGCGCGGATCGCCTCTTCCGGTTGCGGCCCCTGGAAGCCATCTACCGGTTGCCCGTTCTGGAACAGATACACGGTCGGAATCGCGCGCAGACCAAACTGGGCGGCAATCATCTGCTCCGCGTCGCAGTCCAGCTTCGCCAGAATAAATTGCCCGTTGTACTGCGCCGCGAGGCTTTCCAGGATCGGGGTTAACTGCAAACAGTGCTGGCTACGTTCAGACCAAAAATAGAACAGCACCGGAGTGGTCATCGACTGTTCAAGAACCTGTTGCAGGTTAGATTCGTTAATGTTGACAATATTTTCTACGGACATGGAGTCGCTCTCTGTTGTCGATATTTTCTTTGACATGGGGGCTTAAGCGCGCGCTTCAACTCACCCCTGCAATATTTTGTCCAACACGCGCCCCGGCAGCAGGCGCTTGAGCACCATTACTGCCCAGGTCACCAGCGTTACCGGATAGCGCATCTTCGGCTTCTCGCTAATAAAAGCATGGCGTACTTTGTCCACCACCGCTTCCGGTCCCAACGTAAAGCGGGCGGCGATGCCGGGATTTTCGACTGGTTTATCACTTTGCGTCTGGTTGACGTTGTCGGTGAAGCGAGTACGAATGGGACCGGGTTCGATCAGGCTGACTTTAATTCCGCTGTGGCGCAGCTCCATGCGCAGTGCGTCTGACCACGCCTCCAGCGCATATTTACTGGCCGCGTAAGCGCCACGACCCGGCGTGGAGATTAATCCCATCACCGATGATGTCATCACAATACGCCCTTCACCGTGCGGTAACATCGCGGGTAACAGGCGCATGGTGAGCTGGTGTGCGCCGAAAAAGTTGGCGGAAAACTGCTGTTCCATCTGCGCGCGGCTGATGGTGGAAAGGGGGCCATACATGCCGAATCCGGCATTGTTAAAGATCCCATACAGACAATTATCGGTCAGGGCGATCACCTCGTCTGCTGCGCGATCAACACTTTCTGGTGAATCCAGATCGATCAACACGCCGGTAAATCCCATGTTGTTCATACGCTCAACATCATCCGGTTTTCGGCAACCTGCCAGCACATGAAAACCCTGGCGTTTTAATTCGAGCGCGCTTTCCAGGCCAATTCCACTGGAACATCCGGTAATTAAGACCGATTTTTGCATAACTTTACCTGTCAGGATCTCCGTTGCTTTATGAGTCATGATTTACTAAAGGCTGCAACTGCTTCGCCATCCAGTCGGCAATAAACGGCTGGGCGTCGCGGTTGGATGAATACCGTCATCCTGCATCCATTGTGGCTTGAGGTAGACCTCTTCCATAAAAAAGGGCAGCAGCGGAACATCAAACTCTTTGGCGAGTTTGGGGTAAATGGCGCTAAAGGCTTCATTATAACGGCGACCATAGTTTGCAGGCAGACGTATTTGCATTAACAATGGTTCAGCGTTGGCGGCTTTGACATCCTGCAAAATCTGGCGCAGCGTTTGCTCGGTTTGCTGTGGCTGAAAACCACGCAAACCGTCATTGCCGCCCAGTTCAACCAGCACCCAACGCGGCTGATGCTGTTTCAGCAGAGCCGGAAGGCGCGCCAGTCCTTGTTGCGAGGTGTCGCCGCTGATGCTGGCATTAACTACCGACGTTTTACTCTGCCACTTATCATTCAACAAGGCAGGCCAGGCCGCGCTGGCAGACATTCGATACCCGGCGCTCAGGCTATCACCCAGAATCAATAACGTGTCCGCTGCGGCGGCACGGAAGGTTAACAGGACCAGGAACAGGAAGGGCAAATGCCAGCGGAAAACATTGTTGAAGTTCATCATCTTAAGAAGTCCGTCGGTCAGGGGGAGCATGAACTCTCCATCCTCACCGGAGTTGAGCTGGTTGTCAAACGTGGCGAGACCATCGCACTGGTGGGCGAGTCGGGATCGGGTAAGTCAACCTTGCTGGCGATCCTCGCCGGGCTGGATGACGGCAGCAGTGGCGAAGTGAGTCTGGTGGGACAACCGCTACATAATATGGACGAAGAAGCGCGGGCAAAGTTGCGCGCGAAGCACGTCGGCTTTGTTTTTCAGTCATTTATGTTAATTCCTACCCTTAACGCGCTGGAAAACGTCGAGCTTCCGGCGCTGCTGCGCGGTGAGAGTAGCGCAGAAAGTCGTAACGGGGCGAAAGCGTTGCTCGAACAGTTAGGGCTGGGTAAACGTCTTGATCATCTTCCGGCACAGCTTTCCGGCGGCGAACAGCAACGAGTGGCGCTGGCCCGAGCCTTTAACGGTCGACCTGATGTGCTGTTTGCCGACGAACCCACCGGCAACCTTGACCGCCAGACGGGCGATAAAATTGCCGACCTGCTGTTTTCCCTCAACCGTGAACATGGCACCACGTTGATTATGGTGACCCACGACCTGCAACTGGCGGCACGCTGCGACCGCTGCTTACGGCTGGTGAACGGGCAGTTGCAGGAGGAAGCATGATTGCACGTTGGTTCTGGCGCGAATGGCGCTCGCCGTCGCTATTAATTGTCTGGCTGGCGCTAAGCCTGGCGGTGGCCTGCGTGCTGGCACTGGGCAATATCAGCGATCGCATGGAGAAGGGCTTAAGCCAGCAAAGCCGCGAGTTTATGGCGGGCGATCGGGCGTTGCGCAGTTCGCGCGAAGTGCCGCAAGCGTGGCTGGAGGAAGCGCAAAAGCGCGGCCTGAAAGTCGGCAAGCAGCTGACTTTCGCCACCATGACATTTGCAGGCGACACACCGCAGCTGGCGAACGTCAAAGCGGTGGATGATATCTACCCGATGTATGGCGATCTGCAAACTAATCCCCCTGGCCTGAAACCGCAGGCGGGCAGCGTATTGCTGGCCCCACGCCTGATGGCGCTGCTTAACCTGAAAACAGGCGACACCATCGACGTGGGCGATGCCACCTTGCGGATTGCCGGAGAAGTGATTCAGGAACCGGATTCTGGTTTTAACCCCTTCCAGATGGCTCCGCGTCTGATGATGAATCTGGCGGATGTCGATAAAACCGGAGCCGTGCAGCCGGGGAGTCGGGTCACCTGGCGTTATAAATTCGGCGGCAACGAGAACCAGCTCGACGGCTATGAGAAATGGTTGTTACCCCAGCTTAAACCCGAACAACGCTGGTACGGTCTGGAACAGGACGAAGGCGCGCTGGGGCGATCGATGGAACGCTCGCAGCAGTTCCTGCTGCTTTCGGCGCTTCTGACCTTGCTGCTGGCAGTGGCAGCGGTGGCGGTGGCGATGAATCATTACTGTCGCAGTCGCTACGATCTGGTGGCGATCCTCAAACGCTGGGGGCAGGGCGAGCGCAACTGCGTAAGCTAATCGTCGGTCAGTGGTTGATGGTGCTGGCGCTTTCAGCCGTTACCGGTGGGGCCATAGGCCTGTTGTTCGAAAACGTGTTGATGGTGCTGCTCAAGCCCGTTCTGCCTGCTGCACTACCGCCAGCCAGCCTCTGGCCGTGGTTGTGGGCGCTGGGCACCATGACGGTCATCTCGCTGCTGGTGGGGCTACGACCGTACCGCTTGTTGTTGGCAACGCAGCCTTTACGCGTATTACGTAATGATGTGGTAGCGAACGTCTGGCCGCTGAAGTTTTATCTGCCGATTGTCAGTGTGGTGGTTGTGCTGCTGCTCGCCGGATTAATGGGTGGCAGCATGCTGCTTTGGGCGGTGCTGGCGGGCGCGGTAGTACTGGCTTTGCTGTGCGGTGTGCTGGGCTGGATGCTGCTGAATGTACTTCGCCGCATGACGCTGAAATCGCTGCCTCTGCGCCTGGCGGTTAGCCGCCTGTTACGTCAGCTGTGGTCAACGTTAAGCAGCTTTCGGCATTTTCGCTCTCCTTTATGCTGCTGGCACTGCTGCTGGTGTTGCGTGGCGATCTGCTCGACCGCTGGCAGCAGCAGCTACCGCCAGAAAGCCCGAACTACTTTTTAATTAACATCGCCACAGAACAGGTAGCACCGCTAAAAGCGTTCCTCGCGGAACATCATATAGTCCCGGAATCATTTTATCCGGTGGTGCGGGCGCGGCTGACGGCGATTAACGATAAGCCGACAGAAGGTAATGAAGATGAAGCGCTTAACCGCGAACTCAATCTTACCTGGCAAAATACGCGGCCCGATCATAATCCGATTGTCGCCGGTAACTGGCCGCCAAAAGCCGATGAAGTGTCGATGGAAGAGGGGCTGGCGAAACGCTTAAACGTTGCCCTCGGTGATACCGTGACTTTTATGGGCGATACCCAGGAGTTCCGCGCTAAAGTGACCAGCCTGCGCAAAGTGGACTGGGAAAGTCTGCGGCCTAATTTCTATTTTATTTTCCCGGAAGGGGCATTAGACGGGCAACCGCAGAGCTGGCTTACCAGTTTCCGCTGGGAGAATGGCAACGGCATGTTGACGCAACTCAACCGCCAGTTCCCGACCATTAGCCTGTTAGATATTGGCGCGATTTTAAAACAGGTCGGTCAGGTGCTGGAGCAGGTAAGTCGGGCGCTGGAGGTGATGGTGGTGCTGGTCACCGCCTGCGGTATGTTGCTGTTGCTGGCACAGGTGCAGGTGGGAATGCGCCAGCGTCATCAGGAGCTGGTGGTATGGCGCACACTCGGTGCGGGGAAAAAACTGCTGCGCACGACATTGTGGTGTGAGTTCGCCATGCTTGGGTTTGTTTCCGGCCTGGTGGCCGCAATTGGTGCGGAAACGGCACTGGCAGTGTTGCAGGCGAAAGTGTTTGATTTCCCGTGGGAGCCAGACTGGCGATTGTGGATTGTTCTGCCGTGCAGCGGTGCGCTGCTGCTGTCGCTTTTCGGCGGCTGGCTGGGCGCGAGACTGGTTAAGGGTAAGGCGCTGTTCAGGCAGTTTGCGGGTGATGACAGGTGTTAGATTGCCTGATGCGCTACGCTTATCAGGCCTACGAAGAGCGTGCAATATATTGATTTTGCAAGATTGTGTAGGCCGGATAAGGCGTTTACGCCGCATCCGGCATGAACAGTGTGCATTTTGGCAATAAATATGAAACCAACTGTCATGTCGGTTTTTTTAAAGACCGAAGGTGGTAAACCTTCGGCCTTAGCTACGTTTCCTCAGTTATTCAATAAACTGACGGATCAGTTCCAGCAGCGCGATTAGCGCCTTAAGAACGATGAGAACTTTATCGAGAAAAGTTTCATCCGTTGCTCCCTTAAGGGAGAAAGACAATCACAGCTTACCCTTACGTTGCCTGTAACTATGATTTTCTTCATGTGCTAGATGAGGACTGCCTCTCTCCAAATTAGAGCACCAGAATCAGCACCACCTGTATCCTTACCAGGACTTAAAAGTACTTTTCCGCACTGCGGTAATCCCTTGAGGCAGTATCACTACTAGCGTCGGGATTGTATCGCCAACATAGCTGTTTGAATATGTAGGCATCCTGACTTATAATTCACTTGCTAGATGAGGACTGTTTCATTTCTGCCCGGAACCACCAAGTCTTGGGCGGAAAAAATAAAAAACCGACTGTCATGTCGGTTTTTTATATCTGTATTCTGGTGCAACCATTCTGTTCTCACGACAATCGCCGTTTCAGAATACCGCCCATCACTGCGCCTTAACCCATTCCGCCACTTCCGCCCACTCACCGCGAAAGACAACTTTTTCCGCTTTTTTCTCAAGCTGATAGCGATACATTGGGTCGTAATATTCTTTAAGTAACGGCACCAGCCAGGCCAGATGACCGTCGGTGCTGCCGGTGGTGAGTTGCGTTGTCAGCGCCGTATCCAGCTGGGCAGCGAGTTCGTTATAGCGCTGTAACCCCAGCCGACGCTTAATCGCCGAAAGTCCGTGATGCAGGTATTCGCAATATTCCTGCCAGCCTGTTCGTCGCCATAAGCGTGGGTAAAATCATGATGCATACGCAAGAAATACTCTTCGTTCAGGCGTTCAAGACGGATCTCAAACGGATCTTCTACCACCGCAATCGCCGCCTGAGTCATTCGCTCGCGCAGACATTCCGGCAGGTGATTCGAACCGATCATCCGGCTTTCGTCTTCCAGCACCCACAGGCGCAAATTCTGACGGGCGTCGGTTTTTAGCATTTCGGCAGCCAGCAGGTTTTCAAAACTCGCCTGGCTAAGTTGTGGTTGTAACGTGCGACCAAACGCCGAACCGCGATGACGCGCCAACCCTTCCAGATCAACACCGTTCGGCTGTTGCTGCACTAACAGCGTTTTACCGCTGCCGGTACAACCGCCAATCAGCACTATCGGTTTTTGTGCCAGTTCAATAGTCGCCTGAATCGCGGTCTGGCGCAGTGCCTTATAACCGCCTTCCACCAGCGGATAATCAATCCCCGCTGCATGCAACCAGCTTTGCACAATATGTGAGCGCTGACCGCCACGGGCGCAGCAGAGAATACCTTGCGGATTTTGCAGGCACGCTGCCCGCCAGGCGTCCATGCGCTGCTGACGAATTTCACCCGCAACCAGTTTATGTCCCAGCGCCAGCGCTGCGTCTGAGCCTTGCTGTTTATAGCAGGTGCCAACGGCGGCGCGTTCATCGTTATTCATTAACGGCAGATTGATAGCGGCGGGCATTGCGCCTTGCTCAAACTCGATAGGGGCGCGAACATCAATAATGGCGTATCAGCAATCAGCAGGGCACGATAGTCCTGTTCCGTGTGTCTCTCTTGCATAGTTAAAAGTGAACCTCAAATCAGCTTGCGCGCTATTTTACGCGCCAACGCGCAAGGAAACTTGATTTTTAACTGCGTGGGTTGCCGAAAATTTCTAAAAATCCGCTGATTTCCGGCCTGCGCTGGGTAAACAAGGTCACAATATCTTCTACCGCTTTGCCGCTGCCAAATTTGCGCCATGCCAGACTCAATGGCGAAGGAGGGCGCATCGTTGGGATTACCCGGCTGACCAGTTGTTGATTATCGATCATTGACTGGCAAAGCGATTTTGGCAAAAAACCAATGCCAACGCCCGCCAGATGGGCGGCGATTTTCGTTTCCATATCGGGAACAATATCTCTTTTTGCCCTGGCAATCGCCAGGCGACGCGTTTGGTTAAGGTGCGGGCGCTGTCTTCAATATTGACCGCCGGAAAGCGCCGCAACTGCGCTTCTGTTAGCGGCTCTTCAACGTTCGCCAGCGGATGATCCGCCGCCATGACAAAGCGCCATTGCACCGATCCTAAGGGATCAAGACTAAAGGTATTTGCCAGCGCCTCAGTTCCCGTGACGCCGATAGCCAGCGAAAAACCTTCGTACAATAGCGAGTCCCAGACGCCCATATAGATTTGTCGGGAGATGTGAAACTGGGTAAAGGGGTAACGCTCATTCAGCCACGCCAGCAACTGGGCGACGGCCTGGGGGTTGTAGAGCAGGTTGTTGATGACAATATTCACCTGGCGTTCCACGCCATCATTCACCTGTTGCAGCTCGCTTGGCATACTTTCCAGCCAGCTCAGCCAGTCTCTGGCCTGGGAAAGTAGATGCTCGCCAGCCGCTGTCAACGTCACGCTGCGAGTCGTACGGAAAAACAGCGCTACTCCGGTATTCTCTTCCAGAAGTTTAATGCGATAACTGATCGTCGCCGTGGTTTTACATAATCGTTCTGCCGCTTTTGAAAAACTTCCTGTTTCAGCAACCGCAATGAAAGTCCGCAAGGTTTCTGGATCGAACATCTTCAGGTATCCCCTTTTAAATCCGCAAGTTGCGTGATTTTCTTATCCTCTGATTTATCAGTATTTTTACATGATAACCCTGTTCAATTTGTGGACTAAATCTAGTTTTGGAAAAATATTCCAACTTTTGTATTGATGTTGTTCTCTTAAGGTTTTAGATTGCCTGTTATTGAACCAAGCTGACCGGTCGGCGGTGGTTGAACGGAATTATGTTACAAGGACAAAAAGATGAAACTTCAGGTATTACCGTTAAGTCAGGAAGCCTTTAGTGCTTATGGCGACGTAATCGAAACTCAGCAACGGGATTTTTTCCATATTAACAATGGCCTGGTGGAGCGTTACCACGATTTGGCGCTGGTTGAGATTCTTGAGCAAGACCGTACGCTTATCAGCATTAACCGCGCGCAACCGGCGAATCTGCCGCTGACCATTCACGAACTCGAACGTCATCCACTGGGCACTCAGGCCTTTATCCCGATGAAAGGTGAAGTGTTTGTGGTGGTCGTGGCGTTAGGCGACGACAAACCAGACCTGTCAACGCTGCGGGCGTTTATCACCAACGGTGAACAGGGGGTGAATTACCATCGTAACGTCTGGCATCACCCACTTTTCGCCTGGCAGCGCGTCACCGATTTTCTGACCATCGATCGCGGCGGCAGTGACAACTGTGATGTTGAAAGTATTCCTGAACAGGAACTCTGTTTTGCGTGACGCCTGCAACCGACTTGCATAAGATAAACTAATTGTTCATTGTTTATGCTCACTTGTAGGTCGGAGTTAACGTAGGTATGACGGAAGTTAGACGGCGCGGCAGGCCAGGACAGGCGGAGCCTGTGGCACAGAAGGGCGCACAGGCGTTAGAGCGGGGAATTGCGATTCTGCAATATTTGGAAAAAAGTGGGGGAAGTTCGTCGGTTAGCGATATTTCTCTCAATCTGGATTTGCCGCTCTCCACGACCTTTCGCTTGCTGAAGGTTTTACAGGCAGCGGATTTTGTCTATCAGGACAGTCAATTAGGCTGGTGGCATATAGGATTAGGTGTCTTTAACGTCGGTGCGGCGTACATCCATAACCGCGATGTCCTCTCCGTCGCCGGGCCGTTTATGCGCCGCCTGATGTTACTTTCCGGCGAAACGGTCAATGTCGCGATCCGTAACGGCAATGAAGCGGTATTAATTGGTCAGTTAGAGTGTAAATCGATGGTCAGGATGTGTGCGCCACTGGGCAGTCGTCTGCCACTGCATGCTTCCGGTGCGGGCAAAGCGCTGCTTTATCCGCTGGCGGAAGAGGAGTTGATGAGCATCATTCTGCAAACCGGTTTGCAGCAGTTTACGCCAACTACGCTTGTGGATATGCCCACCTTGCTGAAGGACCTGGAACAAGCGCGTGAACTGGGCTATACCGTAGATAAAGAAGAGCATGTTGTCGGCCTGAATTGCATAGCTTCAGCAATTTACGATGATGTAGGTAGTGTTGTTGCCGCTATCTCCATCTCCGGGCCTTCATCAAGACTGACAGAAGATCGTTTTGTCAGTCAGGGTGAGCTGGTCAGAGACACCGCCCGCGATATCAGCACGGCGTTGGGACTGAAAGCACATCCATAGTGTCTGTCGCATCCCGCTCTGCGGAGCGGGTTTTTTTGACAAAATTTGAAAGTTGGAAAATTTTTCCAATTAATAGAGGTAGGAATAAAATGGCAAAAATGAGAGCCGTTGACGCGGCAATGTATGTGCTGGAGAAAGAAGGTATCACCACCGCCTTCGGTGTTCCGGGAGCTGCAATCAATCCGTTCTACTCAGCGATGCGTAAGCACGGCGGTATTCGTCACATTCTGGCGCGTCATGTGGAAGGTGCTTCGCACATGGCGGAAGGTTATACCCGCGCAACGGCAGGGAATATCGGCGTATGTCTGGGGACTTCCGGTCCTGCGGGCACGGACATGATCACCGCGCTCTATTCCGCTTCTGCTGATTCCATTCCTATTCTGTGCATTACCGGCCAGGCACCGCGCGCCCGTCTGCATAAAGAAGATTTTCAGGCCGTAGATATTGAAGCAATTGCTAAACCGGTCAGCAAAATGGCGGTTACAGTTCGTGAAGCGGCGCTGGTGCCTCGCGTGCTGCAACAGGCATTTCACCTGATGCGTTCTGGTCGTCCGGGTCCGGTACTGGTGGATTTACCGTTCGACGTTCAGGTTGCGGAAATCGAGTTTGATCCTGACATGTACGAACCGCTGCCGGTCTACAAACCTGCTGCCAGCCGTATGCAGATCGAAAAAGCTGTAGAAATGTTAATCCAGGCCGAACGTCCGGTGATTGTTGCCGGGGGCGGGGTAATTAATGCTGACGCAGCTGCACTGTTACAACAGTTTGCTGAACTGACCAGCGTTCCGGTGATCCCAACGCTAATGGGCTGGGGCTGTATCCCGGACGATCATGAACTGATGGCCGGGATGGTGGGTCTGCAAACCGCGCATCGTTACGGTAACGCAACGCTGCTGGCGTCTGACATGGTGTTTGGTATCGGTAACCGTTTTGCTAACCGTCATACCGGCTCGGTAGAGAAATACACCGAAGGGCGCAAAATCGTTCATATTGATATTGAGCCGACGCAAATTGGTCGCGTGCTGTGTCCGGATCTCGGTATTGTCTCTGATGCTAAAGCGGCGCTGACACTGCTGGTTGAAGTGGCGCAGGAGATGCAAAAAGCGGGTCGTCTGCCGTGTCGTAAAGAATGGGTCGCCGACTGCCAGCAGCGTAAACGCACTTGCTGCGCAAAACCCACTTCGACAACGTGCCGGTGAAACCGCAGCGCGTGTATGAAGAGATGAACAAAGCCTTTGGTCGCGATGTTTGTTATGTCACCACCATTGGTCTGTCACAAATCGCTGCGGCACAAATGCTGCATGTCTTTAAAGACCGCCACTGGATCAACTGTGGTCAGGCTGGTCCGTTAGGCTGGACGATTCCGGCTGCGCTAGGGGTTTGTGCCGCTGATCCGAAACGCAATGTGGTGGCGATTTCTGGCGACTTTGACTTCCAGTTCCTGATTGAAGAGTTAGCTGTTGGCGCGCAGTTCAACATTCCGTACATCCATGTGCTGGTCAACAACGCTTATCTGGGCTGATTCGCCAGTCGCAGCGCGCGTTTGATATGGACTACTGCGTGCAACTCGCTTTCGAGAATATCAACTCCAGCGAAGTGAACGGTTACGGCGTCGACCACGTAAAAGTAGCGGAAGGTTTAGGTTGTAAAGCGATTCGCGTCTTCAAACCGGAAGATATTGCGCCAGCCTTTGAACAGGCGAAAGCCTTAATGGCGCAATATCGGGTACCGGTAGTCGTGGAAGTTATTCTCGAGCGTGTGACCAATATTTCGATGGGCAGCGAACTGGATAACGTCATGGAATTTGAAGATATCGCCGATAACGCAGCGGACGCACCGACTGAAACCTGCTTCATGCACTATGAATAAGGGAGATAAATAATGTTACGTTTCTCTGCTAATTTATCGATGTTATTTGGAGAATATGATTTTCTCGCCCGTTTTGAGAAAGCTGCGCAGTGTGGTTTTCGCGGCGTTGATTTATGTTTCCTTATGACTACGACATTGAAGAATTAAAACAGGTGCTGGCGAGTAATAAACTCGAACATACGCTGCACAATTTACCGGCGGGTGACTGGGCGGCGGGGGAGCGCGGTATTGCCTGTATTCCTGGCCGTGAAGAAGAGTTTCGGGATGGCGTAGCAGCAGCGATTCGTTATGCCCGTGCGCTGGGTAATAAAAAAATTAACTGTCTGGTCGGTAAAACGCCGGCTGGTTTCAGCAGTGAACAGATTCACGCAACGCTTGTAGAAAACCTGCGTTATGCCGCGAATATGCTGATGAAAGAAGATATTTTATTACTGATTGAACCTATTAACCATTTTGATATTCCTGGTTTCCATCTCACCGGAACTCGGCAGGCGCTGAAATTGATTGATGATGTTGGTTGCTGCAATTTGAAAATTCAGTATGACATTTATCACATGCAGCGGATGGAAGGTGAATTAACCAACACCATGACTCAGTGGGCTGATAAAATTGGTCACCTGCAAATTGCCGATAATCCGCATCGCGGCGAACCGGGAACCGGAGAAATTAATTATGATTATCTCTTTAAGGTAATCGAAAATTCTGACTACAACGGTTGGGTTGGGTGTGAATATAAACCCCAAACCACCACGGAAGCCGGTTTACGCTGGATGGATCCGTACCGTTAAAACGTAACGCTATTCAGACAATGCTTTTTTAGGCCGCTAAGTTGGCAGGGGATCGTGTTGTCTGAATTCAGGAAAAGCGAAATTTAAAAGAGGTTAATTATGAAACTGGGATTTATTGGCTTAGGCATTATGGTAATGACTCCAACTTATTGATAGTGTTTTATGTTCAGATAATGCCCGATGACTTTGTCATGCAGCTCCACCGATTTTGAGAACGACAGCGACTTCCGTCCCAGCCGTGCCAGGTGCTGCCT
>ENA-OQIG01000046-OQIG01000046.1-human-gut-metagenome-genome-assembly--contig:-NODE-46-length-67445-cov-2.488027_pt1 | contig 67445 bp, 84 predicted proteins | sample MGYA00242576_ERZ504741 | MGnify/ENA primary metagenome ERZ504741 (study PRJEB26092, sample SAMD00036436) | human gut metagenome | host: Homo sapiens | study: EMG produced TPA metagenomics assembly of... | reverse complement strand
TGATATGGATGACGGATGGCTGGCCGCTGTATGAATCCCGCCTGAAGGGAAAGCTGCACGTAATCAGCAAGCGATATACGCAGCGAATTGAGCGGCATAACCTGAATCTGAGGCAGCACCTGGCACGGCTGGGACGGAAGTCGCTGTCGTTCTCAAAATCGGTGGAGCTGCATGACAAAGTCATCGGGCATTATCTGAACATAAAACACTATCAATAAGTTGGAGTCATTACCCTAATGAGATATCCGTCATCTGAACACTTATGTCTTTAATTATTCTCGTGGTTCACTATAGGCAATAAGCACAAAAGTGTAGGATGTTACAAGAATGATTAGGACTCGGTGAAATGAAAAATCCACGCAATTGCGTGGATTTTATATACTTTTGCGCTCTTCATGAGATTTAGCGAAACCTCATGAGACAATAAATTAATTAGACGTTGAAAAGGAAGTTCATCACATCGCCATCTTTCACGATGTAATCTTTACCTTCTGCACGCATTTTGCCTGCTTCTTTCGCGCCTTGTTCACCTTTGTAAGTGATGAATCTTCAAACGAGATGGTTTGTGCACGGATAAAGCCTTTTTCAAAATCAGTATGGATTTTGCCCGCTGCCTGCGGCGCGGTTGCTCCAACCGGAATGGTCCATGCACGCACTTCTTTCACCCCAGCGGTGAAGTAAGTTTGCAGGTTCAGCAGTTTATAACCGGCACGGATCACACGGTTCAGGCCCGGCTCTTCCAGCCCAAGCTCCTGCATAAACTCGTCACGTTCTTCGTCGTCCAGTTCGGCAATGTCTGCTTCAACAGCAGCACAAACCGGAACCACAACAGAACCTTCTTTCGCCGCGATTTCACGCACCTGGTCAAGATATGGGTTGTTTTCAAAACCGTCTTCGTTGACGTTGGCGATGTACATTGTTGGTTTCAGCGTCAGGAAGCTCAGGTAACGAATAGCCGCTTTCTCTTCAGCGCTTAAATCCAGCGCGCGCAGCATACCTGCATTTTCCAACTGGGGCAGGCATTTTTCCAGGACCGCCAGCTCAGCTTTCGCGTCTTTATCGCCACCTTTGGCTTTCTTCTGTACGCGATGAATCGCACGTTCGCAGGTGTCGAGGTCTGCCAGCGCCAGTTCGGTGTTGATAACTTCAATATCGTCAGCCGGGTTAACTTTGCCGGAAACGTGAATGATGTTGTCATTTTCAAAGCAGCGAACAACGTGACCGATCGCTTCGGTTTCACGGATGTTGGTCAGGAACTGGTTACCCAGACCTTCGCCTTTCGATGCGCCTTTTACCAGACCGGCGATATCGACAAATTCCATGGTCGTGGGAAGCGTACGCTGCGGTTTTACGATTTCAGCCAGTTGATCCAGGCGAGGATCAGGCATTGGTACGACGCCTGTGTTCGGCTCAATGGTGCAGAATGGAAAGTTGGCCGCTTCAATACCGGCTTTGGTCAGCGCGTTGAACAGGGTAGATTTCCCGACGTTGGGCAAACCGACGATACCGCATTTGAATCCCATGATTTAAATCACCTTAATATCTTAATAATCAACCTGTTATTGCTAACAGATTGCAGAAATGGAAATAACTTTGCCTATTATACACGGCACTCGGCAAAAATGCCGCAGACAACGACTTATTGCGCTTTAAAGGCGTGCAATCGGTTCGTTGCTTTGGTCAAGCCATCTGTAAACCACATTTCAGTACAACGCGCCGCTTCGTCAATGGCTTCATCAATTAACTTCTGTTCACTAACAGGCGGTTTGCCTAACACAAAACCGACAACTTTATTTTTATCGCCCGGATGACCGATTCCGATGCGTAAACGGTGAAAGTTAGGGTTATTACCCAATTTACTGATGATGTCTTTCAGTCCATTGTGACCACCATGCCACCGCCCAATTTAAATTTGGCGACGCCAGGAGCAGATCCAGTTCGTCGTGGGCCACCAGAATTTCGTCCGGATTAATGCGGAAAAAACTGGCCATCGCCGCAACGGCTTTGCCGCTGAGATTCATAAATGTAGTCGGGACTAACAGGCGGACATCTTCGCCTCCAAGAGTGACTCGCGAAGTATAACCAAAGAATTTAGCCTCTTCGCGCAGCGGAGCGCGCAAACACTCTGCCAGTAAGTCAACGAACCAGGCACCAGCATTATGTCGCGTTGCGGCGTATTCAGCACCGGGGTTCGCCAGGCCGACAATCAATTTAATCGTCACGTTTTTTTGTCCTGAGTGTGTACATAACTGGCGCGTAGTTTACTGGTTGCGGCCCCGCTTGACAAAACTGCGTATCAAATGCAGATAACGTAATAATTGCCTGAGTGGACTATTAGAAAGTCAAGGTGTTCAGGCGTTTATTTGTAAAGTTTTGTTGAAATAAGGGTTGTAATTGTGATCACGCCCGCACATAACCCACAGGGTGTTGTCTATACTTTACACATAAGGAAGAGGGGTATTCCCTGTTACAACCCAGAAAGTTCCGGAGGTGACATATGAAACGCAAAAACGCTTCGTTACTCGGTAACGTGCTCATGGGGTTGGGTCTGGTGGTAATGGTGGTCGGCGTGGGGTATTCAATCCTCAACCAGTTACCACAGTTTAATATGCCCCAGTATTTCGCACATGGTGCAGTGCTAAGTATTTTCGTCGGTGCCATTCTCTGGCTGGCGGGTGCCGTGTTGGCGGGCATGAACAGGTGTGCGACCGTTACTGGTGGGTTCGCCACTATGACAAACGTTGCCGCCGTAGCGATAATCGCCGTCATAGCTAACAAATAATGCAGTTTGCTGACCAGTCAGTTTGCGCTGACTGGTCAATCTCGTACTTATAAATCCGCCATCGCCGCGCGACGATTCGGGAAGAACGCCAGGCGTCCCGGGATCGGTTGAATGCCAGCGCGAGCCATAGTGCGCAGTGGCTGGAATTCCACGTTGCACACGCGCAGTTCACATCCCTCGGGCAGACGCTTCACAAAACGCTGGAACGCATCAAGACCACCAGCATCAAGTACCGGAACGGCATCCCACTTCAGAATCACAATCCGTTTGCCTTCAAGACGTGACTCCAGGTCCGTGAATAAGCCTTCAGCAGCAGCAAAAAACAGCGGGCCAATAACGCGCAGAACCAGGACATCGTCTGGAACATCTACGACTACCGGTGCCAGGCGAGTCATACGTGCGATACGACGCATAAACAGCAGCGATGCCAGCACGATCCCCACGCTGATGGCAATAACCATATCAAACAACACGGTCAGCGACATGCACAGCAGCATGACGATGATGTCATCTTTCGGCGCATGACGCAGCAAGTCGACCACTTTGTGCGCTTCACTCATGTTCCACGCCACCATCAACAGCAGGGCTGCCATGGCGGAAAGCGGCAGCCAGGAGAGCAGCGGTGCCAGTACCAGCAGGGCAAGAATAACCAGAATAGAGTGGATCACCGCCGAGATAGGGGACGTTGCCCCGGCACGGACGTTAGCGGCAGAACGCGCGATGGCAGCTGTAGCGGTAATACCACCAAAGAACGGAGCGATGATATTCCCCAGTCCCTGTCCAACCAGTTCGCTATTCGCCTTGTGTTTCGTCCCGGTCATACCATCCAGCACCACGGCGCAGAGCAGAGATTCGATTGCGCCGAGCATTGCCATTGAGAATGCCGCAGGCAGCAGTGTGCGAATAGAATCCCAGGTTAGCGTGAATTCTGAATTAGGCAGATCCCACGGCAGCACCAGTTGCGGCAGCAGTTGCGGAATACCGTTACCCTGAGAACCATCGGCCAGGACGTAGTGGAATTGCGAACCGATGGTAGCAACATGTCCGCCGAGCAGGTTAACAATCCCCATCACCGCGCAACCAGCCAGCAAGGCCGGAAGGTGACCGGGTAAACGAATGCCCAGACGCGGCCAGAAAACAAGAATACCTAGCGTCACAATGCCAATGGCAGCATCACCCACATTAATGGTCGGCAGCGCCATAAATAATGCGCCGACTTTTTGTAGATAATGTTCCGGGACATGGGCCATTTGCAGACCGAGAAAATCTTTAATCTGCATGGTACCGATGGTGATCGATACCCGAGGTGAAACCTAAGGTGACGGAAACCGGAATATACTCAATCAGGCGACCAAAGCGTGCCAGACCCATCAGAATCAAAAAGATCCCCGACAGCAAGGTCGCAACCAGCAGTCCTGCCAGTCCAAACTGTTGCGACACGGGATAGAGAATTACCACAAATGCCGCAGTCGGACCGGAAACACTAAAGCGTGACCCACCCGTCAGAGCAATGACAATCCCCGCAACAGCTGCGGTATATAAACCGTACTGGGGTGCCACACCACTACCAATAGCCAACGCCATCGCCAGCGGGATAGCAATAATCCCGACGGTTATCCCGGCAATCAGGTCACGGGTAAACCGTGCGGCAGTATATTTTTCTTTCCAGCAAGCGTCGATCAGAGCGCGGAAAGGCATCACATGTGAGGAAAATATTTTGTTCACAATAATGTTTCATCCGTGAGCGCATCATCTGTCAACTAAATGGCAGGTGAAGGAGGCATAGGTCATACAAATGGATATTACAGACAAAAAAACCCGCCGCAGCGGTCTTTGAGCCGGGTTCGATTAGTGTTCGAACATGGCAGAGATCGATTCTTCGTTGCTGATACGACGAATCGCTTCGGCCAGCATACCTGACAGGGTCAGAGTACGCACGTTCGGCAGTGATTTGATTTCATCGCTCAGCGGAATGGTATCGCAGACAACGACTTCATCAATTACAGAGTTACGCAGGTTGTTCGCCGCGTTGCCAGAGAAGATCGGGTGAGTCGCGTACGCAAATACACGTTTAGCACCACGTTCTTTCAGAGCTTCAGCAGCTTTACACAGCGTACCGCCAGTGTCGATCATATCATCGACCAGTACGCAGTCACGACCTGCAACGTCACCGATGATATGCATCACCTGGGAAACGTTCGCACGCGGACGACGTTTGTCGATGATTGCCATATCGGTATCGTTCAGCAGCTTAGCGATAGCGCGGGCACGCACAACGCCGCCGATGTCCGGAGAAACCACAATTGGGTTATCCAGATTCAGCTGCAGCATGTCTTCCAGCAGGATCGGGCTACCAAATACGTTATCAACCGGAACGTCGAAGAAACCCTGAATCTGTTCAGCGTGCAGATCCACTGTCAGCACACGGTCAACACCGACGCTGGAGAGGAAGTCTGCAACCACTTTCGCAGTGATTGGTACACGAGCGGAACGGACGCGACGGTCCTGGCGCGCATAGCCAAAGTAGGGGATAACAGCGGTGATACGACCTGCGGAAGCACGACGCAGGGCATCAACCATAACGACTAATTCCATCAGGTTGTCGTTAGTAGGGGCACAAGTGGACTGGATGATGAAAATATCACCACCGCGTACATTTTCATTAATTTGTACGCTGACTTCGCCGTCGCTAAAGCGACCTACAGCGGCGTCGCCGAGTGAAGTGTACAGGCGGTTGGCAATACGTTGTGCTAGTTCCGGGGTGGCGTTACCAGCAAAAAGCTTCATATCAGGCACGAGAAGAACCTCAGGCATGCGTCCATTGGTGGAAAGAATCTGCCGAAAACTGTGCGGGCCAGGCATGATCCTTTCCAGGCGGTGTATTAAAGAGCGCGATGCAACGTCTGGAACAAGGTGACGTTGTCACCGAAACTCAGCTTGCCCGGCTTAAAGCATGGCTCTGTGCAATGGGGAAAGATTAACGCCTTTCGCCACAAAGCCATTGAGCCATTCCGGGGCTTGCTCTAGCACCTGGCGGGCTTCAGACTCTGTATCAAATTCAGCAAAGACACAGGCCCCTGTCCCAGTCAGCGCGACGGGGCGTATTCTAACAGCCAGGAAAGCACCGCATCAACCTCGCGAAAACGTTTTCTTGCGATAACCTCGCAATCATTGCTGAATTCACATTTTAGCAACGTTTCTATTGACCTTTTTGGCGTATTGCGCGGGAGTTCAGGATCTTTAAAAATCACCGGAGTCGGAATACTTACACCAGGGTGCGCCACCAGATACCACTTCTCTGGCGGATCCACTGGCGTTAGTATTTCACCAACGCCTTCGGCAAACGCGGCATGCCCCCGAACAAAGACAGGAACATCTGCGCCCAGCGTCAGCCCCATTTCCGCCAGCTCATCCATGCTTAGTCCGCATTGCCAGAGATGATTTAACGCCACCAGAACCGTCGCGGCATTGGATGAACCACCGCCGAGACCGCCGCCCATCGGCAAACGCTTGTCAATGCTGATATTCGCACCGCTTCCCGTCGGAAGACGCCCGCTGTCTGCCGCAGTTTTCATCAACAACCGCGCTGCGCGAACGATCAGGTTATCTTCATGTTCCACGCCTTCAACGGGCGTTAACAGACGAATATCCCCATCGTCACGAAGCTCAATGCTGATGGTGTCGCCGTAATCAAGAAACTGAAACAGCGTTTGCAGCGTGTGGTAACCATCCGCACGCTGACCGGTAATGTATAAAAACAGATTAAGTTTTGCCGGAGAGGGCCACTGTGTCCGCATTATTTCACTATCCAGTTATCCATTTTTAACTTGATGCGTTGACCACCGTCGGTGAGTTCCATATTGGCTGGCATCGCAGGTTGCGTTTTGGTGTCATAACCACCATAAACAACCTTCCAGTTTTTGCCATTCTGGCTGTAGGTAATTTCGCTCAGGCGGTACTGGTCGTCCAGTTTGTAGTCGGTTGCATCACCCGGTAAACCTAAAATCCACTGGCGCAAACTGTTAAGCGGAATCGGCATTCCGGTCAGTTTGCCAATCATCTCTTCGGCGTCATCGGCGGTATAACGCTGACCTTTATTGTCGACTAACTGCACGTTACCCGGTTGAGCATTCAGCTCCAGTTCCGTGCTGCCCAATGGGTTAGTCAGCAGCAGACGGTAGCGATCCTGGCCGGTTTGCTGCCAGAAAAAGCGGGCGTACACTTTTTGTTGGTCAGAAATATAAGCGAACGCGCCGCGAGTCTGATACTGATTAAGATTGCGCACGTCTTGCTGATGCTGACGCCATTGTGGCGAATCCGGCTTTTGCCAGGACCTTTGGGCGTGGTAACGGAACAGGCAGTGAGCACAAGAGCAGCCAGCGGTAGCAGGCGGATAAGACGAAAATCGGGCAGGGGCATAGTGATGACAAGTCCTTGAGATACGTTGCAGTTATAACCCTTAATGCTAGCGTTACCGTCCGCTATCGTCTATGTTCAAGTTGTCTTAATTGCCAGAATCTAACGGCTTTCGGCAATTACTCCAAAAGGGGGCGCTCTCTTTTATTGATCTTACGCATCCTGTATGATGCAAGCAGACTAACCCTATCAACGTTGGTATTATTTCCCGCAGACATGACCCTTTTAGCACTCGGTATCAACCATAAAACGGCACCTGTATCGCTGCGAGAACGTGTATCGTTTTCGCCGGATAAGCTCGATCAGCGCTTGACAGCCTGCTTGCGCAGCCGATGGTGCAGGGCGGCGTGGTGCTGTCGACGTGCAACCGCACGGAACTTTATCTTAGCGTTGAAGAGCAGGATAACCTGCAAGAGGCGTTAATCCGCTGGCTTTGCGATTATCACAATCTTAATGAAGAAGATCTGCGTAAAAGCCTCTACTGGCATCAGGATAACGACGCGGTTAGCCATTTAATGCGTGTTGCCAGCGGCCTGGATTCACTGGTTCTTGGGGAGCCGCAGATCCTCGGTCAGGTTAAAAAAGCGTTTGCCGATTCGCAAAAAGGCATATGAAGGCCAGCGAACTGGAACGCATGTTCCAGAAATCTTTCTCTGTAGCGAAACGCGTTCGCACTGAAACAGATATCGGTGCCAGCGCTGTGTCTGTCGCTTTTGCGGCTTGTACGCTGGCGCGGCAGATCTTTGAATCGCTCTCTACGGTCACGGTGTTGCTGGTAGGCGCGGGCGAAACCATCGAGCTGGTAGCGCGTCATCTGCGCGAACATAAAGTACAGAAGATGATTATCGCCAACCGCACTCGCGAACGTGCCCAAATTCTGGCAGATGAAGTCGGCGCGGAAGTGATTGCCCTGAGTGATATCGACGAACGTCTGCGCGAAGCTGATATCATCATCAGTTCCACCGCCAGCCCGTTACCGATTATCGGGAAAGGCATGGTGGAGCGCGCATTAAAAAGCCGTCGCAACCAACCAATGCTGTTGGTGGATATTGCCGTTCCGCGCGATGTTGAGCCGGAAGTTGGCAAACTGGCGAATGCTTATCTTTATAGCGTTGACGATCTGCAAAGCATCATTTCGCATAACCTGGCGCAGCGTAAAGCCGCAGCAGTTGAGGCGGAAACTATTGTCGCCCAGGAAACCAGCGAATTTATGGCGTGGCTGCGTGCACAAAGCGCCAGCGAAACCATTCGCGAGTAGTCGCAGCCAGGCAGAGCAAGTTCGCGATGAGTTAACCGCCAAAGCGTTAGCGGCCCTTGAGCAGGGCGGCGACGCGCAAGCCATTATGCAGGATCTGGCATGGAAACTGACTAACCGCTTGATCCATGCGCCAACGAAATCACTTCAACAGGCCGCCCGTGACGGGGATAACGAACGCCTGAATATTCTGCGCGACAGCCTCGGGCTGGAGTAGCAGTACATCATTTTCTTTTTTTACAGGGTGCATTTACGCCTATGAAGCCTTCTATCGTTGCCAAACTGGAAGCCCTGCATGAACGCCATGAAGAAGTTCAGGCGTTGCTGGGTGACGCGCAAACTATCGCCGACCAGGAACGTTTTCGCGCATTATCACGCGAATATGCGCAGTTAAGTGATGTTTCGCGCTGTTTTACCGACTGGCAACAGGTTCAGGAAGATATCGAAACCGCACAGATGATGCTCGATGATCCTGAAATGCGTGAGATGGCGCAGGATGAACTGCGCGAAGCTAAAGAAAAAAGCGAGCAACTGGAACAGCAATTACAGGTTCTGTTACTGCCAAAAGATCCTGATGACGAACGTAACGCCTTCCTCGAAGTCCGAGCCGGAACCGGCGGCGACGAAGCGGCGCTGTTCGCGGGCGATCTGTTCCGTATGTACAGCCGTTATGCCGAAGCCCGCCGCTGGCGGGTAGAAATCATGAGCGCCAGCGAGGGTGAACATGGTGGTTATAAAGAGATCATCGCCAAAATTAGCGGTGATGGTGTGTATGGTCGTCTGAAATTTGAATCCGGCGGTCATCGCGTGCAACGTGTTCCTGCTACGGAATCGCAGGGTCGTATTCATACTTCTGCTTGTACCGTTGCGGTAATGCCAGAACTGCCTGACGCAGAACTGCCGGACATCAACCCAGCAGATTTACGCATTGATACTTTCCGCTCGTCAGGGGCGGGTGGTCAGCACGTTAACACCACCGATTCGGCAATTCGTATTACTCACTTGCCGACCGGGATTGTTGTTGAATGTCAGGACGAACGTTCACAACATAAAAACAAAGCGAAGGCGCTTTCAGTGCTCGGTGCTCGCATCCATGCTGCTGAAATGGCAAAACGCCAACAGGCCGAAGCGTCTACCCGTCGTAACCTGCTGGGGAGTGGCGATCGCAGCGACCGTAACCGTACTTACAATTTCCCGCAGGGGCGCGTTACCGATCACCGCATCAACCTGACGCTCTACCGCCTGGATGAAGTGATGGAAGGTAAGCTGGATATGCTGATTGAACCGATTATCCAGGAACATCAGGCCGACCAACTGGCGGCGTTGTCCGAGCAGGAATAATGGAATATCAATACTGGTTACGTGAAGCAATAAGCCAACTTCAGGCGAGCGAAAGCCCGCGGCGTGATGCTGAAATCCTGCTGGAGCATGTTACCGGCAGAGGGCGTACTTTTATTCTCGCCTTTGGTGAAACGCAGCTGACTGACGAACAATGTCAGCAACTTGATGCGCTACTGACACGTCGTCGCGATGGTGAACCCATTGCTCATTTAACCGGGGTGCGAGAATTCTGGTCGTTGCCGTTATTTGTTTCGCCAGCGACCTTAATTCCGCGCCCAGATACGGAGTGTCTGGTGGAGCAGGCACTGGCGCGGTTGCCTGAACAACCTTGCCGTATTCTCGATCTCGGGACGGGTACCGGGGCGATTGCGCTTGCGCTGGCTAGCGAGCGCCCGGACTGCGAAATTACCGCTGTAGATCGTATGCCCGATGCTGTCGCTCTGGCACAACGTAATGCCCAGCATCTGGCGATCAAAAATATCCGCATTCTGCAAAGCGACTGGTTTAGTGCGCTGGCCGGGCAGCAGTTTACGATGATTGTCAGCAATCCGCCGTATATTGACGAGCAGGACCCACATCTTCAACAAGGCGATGTCCGCTTTGAGCCGCTCACTGCGCTGGTTGCGGCAGACAGTGGAATGGCAGACATCGTGCATATCATCGAACAGTCGCGTAACGCGCTGGTATCCGGCGGCTTTCTGCTTCTGGAACATGGCTGGCAGCAGGGCGAAGCGGTGCGACAAGCATTTATCCTCGCGGGGTATCATGACGTCGAAACCTGCCGTGACTATGGTGATAACGAGCGCGTAACGCTCGGCCGCTATTATCAATGACAAGTTTTTCTACACTGCTTAGTGTTCATCTTATTAGTATCGCGCTTTCTGTTGGGCTATTAACCTTACGTTTCTGGCTACGTTATCAGAAGCATCCACAGGCATTTGCTCGCTGGACGCGCATTGTGCCGCCGGTTGTCGATACGTTGTTATTGTTAAGCGGCATTGCGTTGATGGCTAAAGCGCACATCCTGCCATTTTCCGGGCAGGCACAGTGGCTGACTGAAAAGCTGTTTGGAGTTATCATTTATATCGTTTTGGGTTTTATTGCACTCGATTATCGTCGTATGCACAGTCAGCAGGCGCGCATTATTGCCTTCCCGCTGGCGTTGGTGGTGCTGTACATCATCATTAAACTCGCCACCACAAAAGTACCGTTACTGGGGTAAGTCATGAGATCGTTAGCTGATTTCGAATTTAATAAAGCGCCATTGTGCGAAGGCATGATCCTGGCTTGCGAAGCAATCCGCCGCGATTTTCCCTCGCAAGATGTTTACGACGAACTGGAGCGTCTCGTTAGTCTGGCGAAGGAAGAAATCAGCCAGCTTCTGCCTTTAGAAGAGCAGCTGGAAAAACTGATCGCGCTGTTTTACGGCGACTGGGGATTTAAAGCCTCACGCGGCGTTTATCGTCTTTCCGATGCATTATGGCTGGACCAGGTGTTAAAGAATCGACAGGGCAGTGCGGTATCATTAGGTGCGGTTTTATTATGGGTCGCGAATCGTCTCGATTTGCCGCTGCTGCCGGTGATTTTCCCTACGCAGCTGATATTGCGCATTGAATGTCCGGATGGCGAAATTTGGCTGATTAATCCTTTTAACGGTGAATCGTTAAGCGAACATATGCTGGACGTATGGTTAAAGGGAAATATCAGCCCGTCGGCGGAACTGTTTTATGAAGACCTTGATGAAGCTGATAACATTGAGGTAATCCGCAAATTGCTGGATACACTCAAAGCCTCGTTGATGGAAGAAAATCAGATGGAGCTGGCGTTACGCACCAGCGAAGCTTTATTACAATTCAACCCGGAAGATCCCTATGAAATTCGCGATCGCGGGTTGATTTATGCGCAACTGGATTGCGAACACGTTGCGTTGAACGATTTAAGTTATTTCGTTGAACAGTGTCCGGAAGACCCGATCAGCGAAATGATCCGTGCGCAAATAAATAACATCGCGCATAAACATATTGTGCTGCATTAATTAATCGACATTTTACTCAAGATTAAGGCGATCCTATGAAACAAAAAGTGGTTAGCATTGGCGACATCAACGTAGCAAATGACCTGCCGTTCGTACTGTTTGGTGGTATGAACGTGCTGGAATCTCGCGATCTGGCGATGCGCATTTGCGAGCACTACGTAACCGTGACCCAGAAACTGGGTATCCCTTACGTGTTCAAAGCCTCTTTTGACAAAGCCAACCGCTCCTCCATCCACTCTTATCGTGGACCGGGCCTGGAAGAAGGGATGAAAATCTTCCAGGAGTTGAAGCAGACTTTTGGCGTGAAAATTATCACCGACGTTCACGAACCAAGTCAGGCACAGCCCGTTGCTGATGTCGTGGATGTGATTCAGTTGCCGGCGTTTCTTGCTCGCCAGACTGACCTGGTTGAAGCCATGGCGAAAACCGGTGCGGTAATTAACGTCAAGAAACCACAGTTTGTCAGCCCGGGACAGATGGGTAATATCGTTGATAAATTCAAAGAAGGCGGCAACGAAAAAGTGATTCTTTGCGATCGCGGTGCTAACTTCGGCTATGACAACCTGGTTGTCGATATGCTGGGCTTCAGCATTATGAAGAAAGTGTCTGGTAACTCGCCGGTGATTTTCGACGTGACCCACGCACTGCAATGCCGCGATCCTTTTGGCGCAGCTTCCGGCGGTCGTCGTGCTCAGGTGGCTGAGCTGGCACGAGCCGGTATGGCGGTAGGTCTGGCAGGGCTGTTTATTGAAGCGCATCCGGATCCGGAACATGCGAAATGTGATGGTCCATCCGCGCTGCCGCTGGCTAAACTGGAACCGTTCCTCAAGCAGATGAAAGCGATTGATGATCTGGTGAAAGGTTTCGAAGAACTGGATACCAGCAAGTAATCTTTTTGTTTGAAAAATAAAGTCTTAGCGTTGTGCGTTAAGACTTTTTTATGGGTGCCGGATACAAAAAAGGCCGCAGGCTGTTACCCCTGCGGCCGGTTTCGGGCGCATATTGCCATCACGGCAGCCTGACGCCCGTTTTCACCTTACTTCCGGTTACGCCACCAGCCGACAATCGCTGCGGTAATAATTCCCGCCAGGATCGGTGCTGCCAGGTCGTCCCAGAAAATCATGGCAAACTGCGCGAGCGTCATATAGCGACTTGTTGTAATGACAACATTTTGCGGCTATTCTTGAATTGTTGATGGTTCAAGATTAGCCCCCGTTCTGTTGTCAGGTTTTACCTCTCAACGTGCGGGGGTTTTCTCTTTCCAGCAACCAATGCCACCAGGGATAAAGCCCCCGCAACATTGCGCCTCACCGGATAACGCCGGCTTGGTGTGGATACTACGTCTCAATTCATCTTCACTTCATCCCTGAAATGTTTGCAATGAAGAGTGCATTCCGGTTTTTCAACAGCTGTTACAGTGGTTTCGTGCAGGTTGTGGTACAGGCTCGCAATTCTGATTAACGACCTGTCCAGGTAGTATGAAGAAATACAATAAGCAGGAATTTATATTATCTCCCCCGATTTCCGTCATCGGAGGAGATATAACTGTCAGGCAAATATCGTCATCAAATAGGCGGCAAACAGTGCCAGATGCGCTGCGCCATTGAGCACGTTAGTACGTCCGGTGGAGAAGGAGATATGGCACAGCACTAAAGAGGCCACCATCACCACCATTTCTGGCGCACCAAGTGCAAACTGCAATTCGTTACCCGTCATAAAGGCAATTAGCGTGACGACAGGTACGGTAAGCGAAATTGTTGCTAACACTGAACCAAAGAACAGATTCATCGCGCGCTGAACCTGGTTGTTCAACACTGCTTTTAACGCACCTAAACCTTCCGGCGACAGAATCAACAGTGCCACCAGGAAGCCAGTAAAGGCAACAGGGGCATTCATGCTGTCGAGCAATGTCTCCAGCGAGCTGGCGTTCATTTTGGTGACTGCAATAACGGCAATCAGATGGATAATCAACCAGATAGCATGCCACAGGCTGCTATGGGCAGACGGTTTACCGTGGTGCGGGTCGTCGTCATCACTGTCATCTTCGTGCTCGTAGACAAACAAACTTTGATGCGTTTTGGTCTGGATCAGCAAAAATACGCCATACATTGCCGCAGAAATTAATGCTACCAGTAACGCCTGACCGGTTGAAAAATTCGCCGCAGGCAGAGCCATTGGAAATACCAGTACGATTATCGCCAGGGGGAACAGCGCAATTAAATACTGCTTGATACCAAACAGATTCATATATTGGGTGGCAAACTTACGACCGCCCAACAATAATGAAAAGCCAACCAGCCCACCGGTAACAATCATAATGATTGAATAGAGCGTATCACGCATTAGCGTTGGCGCGGCGTCGCCGGTTGCCATTAAAGCTGAAATCAAACTGACTTCAAGAATAACCACTGAAAGGCTGAGAATAAGCGAACCGTAAGGTTCTCCCAGGCGATGGGCTAATACGTCCGCATGACGGACAACACTAAAGGCGCTACTTAAAATACCAATAAGCGCAAGAAGATTGATGGCAATGACCACTGGTAGTGTCTGGCTGCTTCCCCACAGGAACAGCACTACCAGCGCCAGAACCGGGAAAATAAGCGAAGTCTCCTTGTGGCGGGTTTTTACCGCCTCTTGAGCATTTGACATTATGGTTATCCCTTTGCAGATGAATTTATCGAAAATGTAAAAAATAGGTAGGAAAAATAACAGAAAGTGTCTGGATATCGGTAACATTTTACGAATTTTTACCCCACTGTCGATTTTTTACTCATTGGGACATAAAAATAAGTATTACGTTTAGACAATGTTTGTTTTAGCGTTTCTTAAGAACAGTCTGACATGAAAATTCTTATGTTTTGGCAAGAGTAGATATTGTTGACCACACTTAATGTTCAACTTTGTAAAAGGAGTCAACGATGCCGTATAAAACGAAAAGCGATCTGCCGGAAAGCGTAAAGCACGTTCTACCGTCTCATGCCCAGGATATCTATAAAGAAGCGTTCAACAGCGCATGGGATCAATATAAAGATAAAGACGATCGGCGTGATGACGCCAGTCGCGAAGAAACCGCGCATAAAGTGGCCTGGGCTGCTGTGAAGCATGAATATGCCAAAGGGGATGATGATAAATGGCATAAAAAATCGTAAAACCGGTAGCTTAGTTAAAGCTATTCGTGCGGTGTTGCCTTGCAAGTGGTCCGTGGATTGCATATTGTCCCGTTAGTGGTTTCAAAATGAGCAGTAAAAATGTCCGGAAGACACCAAAAAGTTGTCGCAGGGAAGTATGCAGTGGCGGAGGTGTAAGGTGATAACGCGTGATTTCTTGATGAATGCCGATTGTAAAACGGCATTTGGTGCCATTGAAGAATCACTCTTATGGTCAGCAGAGCAACGGGCGGCTTCGCTGGCGGCGACGCTGGCTTGTCGACCTGATGAGGGACCGGTGTGGATCTTCGGTTATGGATCGTTGATGTGGAATCCGGCACTGGAGTTTACCGAGTCGTGCACCGGTACACTGGTTGGATGGCATCGCGCGTTTTGCCTGCGCCTGACCGCCGGGCGCGGGACTGCGCACCAGCCGGGACGGATGCTTGCACTGAAAGAGGGCGGACGCACTACAGGCGTCGCCTATCGACTGCCAGAAGAGACGCTGGAGCAGGAACTAACCCTGTTGTGGAAGCGCGAGATGATTACCGGCTGTTATCTGCCAACCTGGTGTCAGCTTGATCTTGATGATGGATGCACAGTAAACGCCATTGTGTTTATTATGGACCGCGACATCCAGAATATGAATCTGACACTCGCGCTCAGGTCATCGCGCCGTTGATTGCGGCGGCGAGCGGTCCGCTGGGAACCAACGCACAATACCTGTTTTCACTGGAACAGGAGCTTATCAAACTGGGAATGCAGGACGATGGGCTGAATGATTTGCTGGTATCGGTAAAAAAACTGCTGGCGGAGAATTATCCGGATGGTGTGTTACGGCCGGGATTCGCCTGAGTAAACTTCCCTCATAGTGGGGCGTCAGACGCCCCCTCAAACATTAAAATGTGAGCACTTTATCGGCTGACAGCGTCCATTGCGCCAGTTCCACAAGAGTACCGATTTCCACCCCATCAATAAGAGGAAGTGTGCTAATCCCGCGCCCGTCGGTACAGGTTTTGCACAATTTCACCGGTACATTCTGAGCGGTAAGGATCTCCAGCATTTGCTGAATGTTGTAGCCTTCCCCTGGTTTTTGCCCGCGCAACCCGGCTGTGACCGCATCAGACATGAGGAACAGACGCAGATCCAGATTGCTCTCCTGCTCTCGTAACGCAATGGCCAGCCGCAAGCTGTTAAACAAGGATTCGCTCCCGTAAGGTGCGCCATTGGCAACGATCACGATTTTTTGCATTATTTACTCCTGTATTCAGGGAATTAGACACTCATCTTCTATCTTACTGCTTCTGCAGCGTCTGACCAATCGGTCACATTTTTAAGGATTTTCCTGAAAGCGCGAGAAAATACGACAAAAGTTGCCAGTAATCGTTATTCTTTAAGGCTATGGTTTTTCATTATTACCGGAAGTTACCGACGTTTTGAGCCGTTTCGTTCCTCGCATTATTCCGTTTTATTTACTCTTGCTTGTAGCAGGCGGTACAGCTAACGCACAATCTACCTTCGAGCAAAAAGCGGCAAATCCCTTTGATAATAACAATGATGGTCTGCCGGATTTAGGCATGGCTCCTGAAAATCATGATGGGGAAAAACACTTTGCTGAAATTGTGAAAGATTTCGGCGAAACCAGTATGAATGATAACGGGCTGGATACTGGCGAGCAGGCAAAAGCTTTCGCATTGGGAAAAGTCCGCGACGCGCTTAGTCAACAGGTTAATCAGCACGTAGAGTCCTGGCTATCACCGTGGGGAAATGCCAGTGTTGACGTCAAAGTGGATAACGAAGGACATTTCACCGGCAGTCGTGGAAGCTGGTTTGTGCCGTTACAAGATAATGATCGTTATCTCACCTGGAGCCAGCTTGGTCTTACTCAGCAGGATGATGGGTTGGTGAGCAATGTGGGCGTTGGGCAACGCTGGGCGCGCGGCAACTGGCTGGTGGGTTATAACACTTTTTATGACAACTTGCTGGACGAAAATCTTCAGCGAGCGGGCTTTGGTGCCGAAGCGTGGGGCGAATATTTGCGACTATCGGCAAACTTTTATCAGCCGTTTGCTGCATGGCATGAACAGACAGCCACGCAGGAACAACGGATGGCGCGCGGGTATGACCTGACAGCCCGGATGCGCATGCCGTTCTATCAACACCTCAATACCAGTGTCAGGGTAGAACAGTATTTTGGTAAGCGTGTTGATTTGTTTAACTCTGGTACGGGTTATCACAATCCCGTCGCGTTGAGTCTGGGATTAAATTACACCCCTGTGCCATTAGTCACTGTGACGGCCCAGCATAAACAGGGTGAAAGTGGCGAAAATCAAAATAACCTCGGACTGAATCTTAATTACCGCTTTGGTGTACCGCTCAAAAAACAACTTTCTGCGGGCGAGGTTGCCGAAAGTCAGTCGTTACGTGGTAGTCGCTATGATAATCCGCAGCGAAATAATCTACCGACTCTTGAGTACCGACAGCGAAAAACGTTAACGGTGTTTCTGGCGACACCGCCGTGGGATCTAAAACCTGGCGAAACAGTGCCGCTGAAATTACAAATCCGCAGTCGTTACGGTATTCGGCAACTGATTTGGCAGGGCGATACGCAGATATTAAGTTTGACGCCGGGCGCACAAGCCAACAGCGCGGAGGGCTGGACGCTGATCATGCCTGACTGGCAGAACGGGGAAGGGGCGAGCAATCACTGGCGATTGTCGGTGGTGGTGGAAGATAACCAGGGGCAGCGTGTCTCCTCCAATGAGATCACGCTAACGCTTGTCGAACCGTTCGATGCATTGTCAAACGACGAACTGCGCTGGGAACCGTAATCAGAAAATGCGCTCCTGATGCACCCATACCGCTGCTTCCACGCGAGACTTGAGCTTCATTTTCTTCAGCATGTGCTTGACGTGCACTTTTACTGTGCTTTCGGTGATATCCAGGCGGCGGGCAATCATCTTGTTCGGCAAACCCTGGGCAATCAGCTTGAGAATATCGCGCTCGCGTGGGGTTAACTGGTTAACATCGCGCTCAGTAGTGGCACGGTTAGCGCGCAAGCTGGCGGCCAGAACAGGCGTTAATGCTTCGCTTAATACCATTTCGCCAGCAGCTGCCTGATGCAATGCTTTCAGCAGATCTTCCGGTTCCATATCTTTTAACAGATAACCATCCGCGCCGCGTTTCAGTGCGGTGACCACATCTTCTTCATGGTTAGAGACGCTGAATACCACAATGCGCCCGGAGAGGGACTTTTCGCGCAGTTTATCCAGCGTTTCCAGACCGTTCATGCCGGGCATATTGAGATCTAACAGGATCAGATCGGGATCAAGAGATTCCGCCAGTTCAATACCCTGTTCGCCATTACTCGCTTCGCCAACCACGGTGATATCTGGTGCCATACTGATAAGCTGTTTTACGCCAGTTCGCAGCATCGGGTGATCGTCAATCAGCAGGATAGTAGCCGGTTCCTGATTACTCATGGGTATCTCCTTGGACGTCTGTGAAGTTTTTTCGGGAATAAAGGTGACCACCACTTCGGTGCCACCTGATTCACGACGGCGGACGCGGCAATCGCCTCGTAAACTTTGCGCACGGTCGCGCATTATTATCATGCCGTAGTGATTGCTGCGGATGGCATTTTCAGGCACGCCGCAGCCGTTATCCTGGACGGTCAGTTTGACCTGATTATCGTTTTGCGCCACCGTCACCACGACTTCACTCGCTTGCGAATGTTTGAGGGCGTTACTTAATGCCTCACGGGCAATTTGCAACAAGTGGATTGCCTGATGCGAAGGCACCAGACGAGGCGGCAATTGATAATCCAGCTTCACCGGGAAGCCAAATTTGGCGCTGTACTCTTCGCAACTCGCTTCCAGCGCCGGACGTAATCCAGGCTCGGTGAGCTGCAAGCGGAATGTGGTGAGCAATTCACGCAACTGCGCCCAGGATGCATTCAGTTCGTTACGGATCTGACTTAACAGTTCGCGGCTGCTTTCTGGCAGCGCATCGCCCTGCATCTGTAAACAACTCACCTGCATCTTCATGCAAGAGAGAGATTGGGCAATAGAATCATGCAGTTCGCGCGCAATGGTGGCACGCTCTTCCATCACGATCAACTGTTGCTGACGTTCCTGATGGCGATCCAGCGCCAGCGTGGCGGTGAGTTGTTCAACCAGGGTATCCACCAGTTGTTGTTGATCATGGCTAAGATGACGCCCCTGCGGCAGGGTCGCCAGCAAAATACCGTACTGCGTATGAGAGTCAGCCAGCCGCCACTTCAGGGTCGTGCCGCGATCACCAACGGGTAATACGCCGCGCGGGCAGAGCTGGCAGCCTTTATCATCACAAGTCATATCTGGCTGGCAGGTAAACTCCTGATGATTCTCTTCATCATCAGTGTCATACACCCGCAATTCGATATCACGTAGCAGGTTAAATTCTGTAAGCCGTTGAGTACAGGTGACAGGCGTTCACACAGCGGGGCGCGGGAATGCAAACGGCGGTTAGCTGCCATAAAAAGAGAGGATCTGATTTTTATGCTCCAGCCCGGCGGTTTTCTCCTGAACCCGCTGCTCAAGTACGGCATAACTTTCGGCCAGTTCTGCAGACATATTGTTCAACGCAGTTCCAAGCATCGCCATTTCGTTGCGCCCGCTGATGTTTGCGCGTTGGGTAAAATCGCGATGACTGACGGCACTCGCCATTGCCAGCAGTTGCCGCCACGGTTGTAGCAGTCGCGCCCGCAACCAGATAATAGTGAACACCAGTAAAAGTGCCATAAATACCGCCATTACCCGATGGACCAGTACCACTGTCTCGATGCGCATTTCCGTGGTGCGGTCAAAACCAGATACCAGTTGATCAAGCCCGGCAACAAACTGGCTGACATCCGCTGACACCGTTTCTCGGTTTTGTGCACGCATCAACGCAGGGATCAGTTCATTACGCCAGTAATCTTGTAAACCCTGTAATTGCGCCAGTTGTCCGTCTCGTTCTGCTGCTCGAGTCAACTCGGCGCTAAATGCCGTTTGTTCCATCTCTTTAATTAAGGCTTGTCTTTCTCGCTTAATGGCACTGCTGCCAGCAGACGGTAACTTTGCATGCGCAGCGATCCCGCTTTGTTGATTGCATGGGCGCTGCCCTGAACGCCTTGCACCAGCCAGCCAGAAACCGCCATCCCTGCCAGTCCAATAGCAGTAGAAAGCAACACAATAAGCGCAACCTGATTAACCAGGGTGAGCGGAGAGAGACAACGTTTAAGCATGTAAACCTCTTCCTTCAGGCTTTAAATGAGCAATAACCTTAATGAATGTGACGATGCATTCTGGAATGGCAGTATTCTCGGCTATTGGCTGAAGTATACCCATACCCGGAAAGAGTTACTCCTTATTTGCCGTGTGGTTAGTCGCTTTACATCGGTAAGGGTAGGGATTTTACAGCACCGTGAAAAATCTCATAATTTTTATGAAATCACTGTACTCACTATGGGTAATGATAAATATCAATGATAGATAAAGTTATCTTATCGTTTGATTTACATCAAATTGCCTTTAGCTACAGACACTAAGGTGGCAGACATCGAAACGAGTATCAGAGGTGTCTATGAGTCACTCATCCGCCCCCGAAAGGCTACTGGAGCTGTCATTACAGATTGGCGACCGGAAGATCCTGCGTTCTGGCAACAACGCGGTCAACGTATTGCCAGCCGCAACCTGTGGATTTCCGTTCCCTGTCTGCTGCTGGCGTTTTGCGTATGGATGTTGTTCAGCGCTGTTGCGGTGAACTTACCGAAAGTCGGTTTTAATTTTACGACCGATCAGCTATTTATGTTGACTGCGCTGCCTTCGGTTTCTGGCGCGTTATTACGTGTTCCATACTCCTTTATGGTTCCTATCTTCGGTGGTCGTCGCTGGACGGCGTTCAGCACCGGTATTCTGATTATTCCTTGCGTCTGGCTGGGTTTTGCCGTGCAGGATACCTCCACGCCTTATAGCGTCTTCATCATCATCTCTCTGCTATGCGGCTTTGCTGGCGCGAACTTCGCATCCAGTATGGCAAACATCAGCTTCTTCTTTCCGAAACAGAAGCAGGGTGGCGCGCTGGGCCTGAATGGTGGTCTGGGCAACATGGGCGTCAGCGTCATGCAGTTGGTTGCTCCGCTGGTGGTATCACTGTCGATTTTCGCAGTATTTGGTAGCCAGGGCGTCAAACAGCCGGATGGGACTGAGCTGTATCTGGCGAATGCGTCCTGGGTATGGGTGCCGTTCCTTGCCATCTTCACCATTGCGGCGTGGTTTGGCATGAACGATCTTGCTACCTCGAAAGCCTCCATCAAGGAGCAGTTGCCGGTACTCAAACGGGGTCATCTGTGGATTATGAGCCTGCTGTATCTGGCAACCTTCGGCTCCTTCATCGGCTTCTCCGCGGGCTTTGCGATGCTGTCAAAAACGCAGTTCCCGGATGTTCAGATTCTGCAATACGCTTTCTTCGGGCCGTTTATTGGTGCGCTGGCGCGTTCTGCAGGTGGTGCATTATCTGACCGTCTGGGCGGAACTCGTGTCACGCTGGTGAACTTTATTCTGATGGCGATTTTCAGCGGCCTGCTGTTCCTGACCTTACCGACTGACGGGCAGGGCGGAAGCTTCATGGCGTTCTTCGCGGTCTTCCTGGCGCTGTTCCTGACAGCTGGGCTGGGTAGTGGTTCCACTTTCCAGATGATTTCAGTGATCTTCCGTAAACTGACAATGGATCGCGTGAAAGCAGAAGGGGGTTCTGACGAACGTGCGATGCGTGAAGCGGCAACCGACACGGCAGCGGCGCTGGGTTTCATCTCTGCGATTGGCGCTATTGGTGGCTTCTTTATCCCGAAAGCGTTTGGTAGCTCGCTGGCATTAACGGGTTCGCCAGTCGGCGCAATGAAGGTATTTTTGATTTTCTATATCGCCTGCGTAGTGATTACCTGGCGGTATATGGTCGGCATTCTAAAAAATAAATCTTAATATTTGATTATCCTTTGCGCGGCATGATGTCGCGCTTTTTTTATGCGTCATTTAGTTACAACATACTAATGTTATATGGTTTATTTCGCCGGATTTCATTAAGAGCCATTAATATGTTACCCATGGGGAATACTCCTTAATACCCATTTGCATAAAAATCTTAATAGTTTAAATAACTACAGGTATAAAACGTCTTAATTTACAGCATGTTATGCTGTGACTGTTAATTATCCTAAAGGGGTATCTTAGGAATTTACTTTATTTTTCATCCCCATCACTCTTGATCGTTATCAATTCCCACGCTGTTTCAGAGCGTTACCTTGCCCTTAAACATTAGCAATGTCGATTTATCAGAGAGCCGACAGGCTCCCACAGGAGAAAACCGATGAGTAAATTCCTGGACCGGTTTCGCTACTTCAAGCAGAAGGGCGAAACCTTTGCCGATGGGCATGGCCAGCTTCTCAATACCAACCGTGACTGGGAGGATGGATATCGCCAGCGTTGGCAGCATGACAAAATCGTCCGCTCTACCACGGGGTAAACTGCACCGGCTCCTGCAGCTGGAAAATCTACGTCAAAAACGGTCTGGTGACCTGGGAAACTCAGCAGACTGACTATCCGCGTACCCGTCCGGACCTGCCAAACCATGAACCTCGCGGCTGCCCGCGCGGTGCCAGCTACTCCTGGTATCTTTACAGCGCCAACCGCCTGAAATACCCGATGATGCGCAAACGCTGATGAAAATGTGGCGTGAAGCGAAGGCGCTGCATAGCGATCCGGTTGAGGCATGGGCTTCTATCATTGAAGACGCCGATAAAGCGAAAAGCTTTAAGCAGGCGCGTGGACGCGGTGGTTTTGTTCGTTCTTCCTGGCAGGAAGTGAACGAACTGATCGCCGCATCTAACGTTTACACCATCAAAAACTACGGCCCGGACCGTGTCGCTGGCTTCTCGCCAATTCCGGCAATGTCGATGGTTTCTTACGCATCGGGTGCACGCTATCTCTCGCTGATTGGCGGTACTTGCTTAAGCTTCTACGACTGGTACTGCGACCTGCCTCCTGCGTCTCCGCAAACCTGGGGCGAGCAAACTGACGTACCGGAATCTGCTGACTGGTACAACTCCAGCTACATCATCGCCTGGGGTTCAAACGTGCCGCAGACGCGTACCCCGGATGCTCACTTCTTTACTGAAGTGCGTTACAAAGGCACCAAAACTGTTGCCGTCACACCAGACTACGCTGAAATCGCCAAACTGTGCGATCTGTGGCTGGCACCGAAACAGGGCACCGATGCGGCAATGGCGCTGGCGATGGGCCACGTAATGCTGCGTGAATTCCACCTCGACAACCCAAGCCAGTATTTCACCGACTATGTGCGTCGCTACACCGACATGCCGATGCTGGTGATGCTGGAAGAACGCGACGGTTACTACGCTGCAGGTCGTATGCTGCGCGCTGCTGATCTGGTTGATGCGCTGGGCCAGGAAAACAATCCGGAATGGAAAACTGTCGCCTTTAATACCAATGGCGAAATGGTTGCGCCGAACGGTTCTATTGGCTTCCGCTGGGGCGAGAAGGGCAAATGGAATCTTGAGCAGCGCGACGGCAAAACTGGCGAAGAAACCGAGCTGCAACTGAGCCTGCTGGGTAGCCAGGATGAGATCGCTGAGGTAGGCTTCCCGTACTTTGGTGGCGACGGCACGGAACACTTCAACAAAGTGGAACTGGAAAACGTGCTGCTGCACAAACTGCCGGTGAAACGGCTGCAACTGGCTGATGGCAGCACCGCCCTGGTGACCACAGTTTATGATCTGACGCTGGCAAACTACGGTCTGGAACGTGGCCTGAACGACGTTAACTGTGCAACCAGCTATGACGATGTGAAAGCTTACACCCCGGCCTGGGCTGAGCAGATCACCGGCGTTTCTCGCAGCCAGATTATTCGCATCGCCCGTGAATTTGCCGATAACGCTGATAAAACGCACGGTCGTTCGATGATTATCGTCGGTGCGGGGCTGAACCACTGGTATCACCTCGATATGAACTATCGTGGTCTGATCAACATGCTGATTTTCTGCGGCTGTGTCGGTCAGAGCGGGGGCGGCTGGGCGCACTATGTAGGTCAGGAAAAACTGCGTCCGCAAACCGGCTGGCAGCCGCTGGCGTTTGCCCTTGACTGGCAACGTCCGGCGCGTCATATGAACAGCACTTCTTATTTCTATAATCACTCCAGCCAGTGGCGTTATGAAACCGTGACTGCGGAAGAACTGCTGTCGCCGATGGCGGATAAATCCCGTTATACCGGACACCTGATCGACTTAACGTCCGTGCAGAACGCATGGCTGGCTGCCGTCTGCGCCGCAGTTAGGCACTAACCCGCTGACTATCGCTGGCGAAGCAGAAAAAGCCGGGATGAATCCGGTAGATTACACCGTGAAATCCCTTAAAGAGGGTTCCATCCGTTTTGCGGCAGAACAACCAGAAAACGGTAAAAACCACCCGCGCAACCTGTTCATCTGGCGTTCTAACCTGCTCGGTTCTTCCGGTAAAGGTCATGAGTTTATGCTCAAGTACCTGCTGGGGACGGAGCACGGTATCCAGGGTAAAGATCTGGGGCAGCAGGGCGGCGTGAAGCCGGAAGAAGTGGACTGGCAGGACAATGGTCTGGAAGGCAAGCTGGATCTGGTGGTTACGCTGGACTTCCGTCTGTCGAGCACCTGTCTCTATTCCGACATCATTTTGCCGACGGCGACCTGGTACGAAAAAGACGACATGAATACTTCGGATATGCATCCGTTTATTCACCCGTTGTCTGCGGCGGTCGATCCGGCTGGGAAGCGAAAAGCGACTGGGAAATCTACAAAGCCATCGCCAGGAAATTCTCCGAAGTGTGCGTTGGTCATCTGGGTAAAGAAACCGACATCGTCACGCTGCCTATCCAGCACGACTCTGCCGCTGAACTGGCGCAGCCGCTGGATGTGAAAGACTGGAAAAAAGGCGAGTGCGACCTGATCCCAGGCAAAACTGCACCGCACATTATGGTCGTAGAGCGCGATTTATCCGGCAACTTACGAACGCTTTACCTCTATCGGCCCGCTGATGGAGAAAATCGGTAACGGCGGTAAAGGGATTGCCTGGAACACCCAGAGCGAGATGGATCTGCTGCGTAAGCTCAACTACACCAAAGCGGAAGGTCCGGCGAAAGGCCAGCCGATGCTGAACACCGCAATTGATGCGGCAGAGATGATCCTGACGCTGGCACCGGAAACCAACGGTCAGGTAGCCGTGAAAGCCTGGGCTGCCCTGAGCGAGTTTACCGGTCGTGACCATACGCATCTGGCGCTGAATAAAGAAGAGAGAAGATTCGCTTCCGCGATATTCAGGCACAGCCGCGCAAAATTATCTCCAGCCCGACCTGGTCTGGTCTGGAAGATGAACACGTTTCTTACAACGCCGGTTACACCAACGTTCACGAGCTGATCCCATGGCGTACGCTCTCTGGTCGTCAGCAACTGTATCAGGATCACCAGTGGATGCGTGATTTCGGTGAAAGCCTGCTGGTTTATCGTTCGCCGATCGACACCCGTTCGGTGAAAGAAGTGATAGGCCAGAAATCCAACGGCAACCCGGAAAAAGCGCTCAACTTCCTGACGCCGCACCAGAAGTGGGGTATCCACTCCACCTACAGCGACAATCTGCTGATGCTGACTTTAGGTCGCGGTGGTCCGGTGGTCTGGTTGAGTGAAGCCGATGCCAAAGATCTGGGTATCGCCGATAACGACTGGATTGAAGTATTCAACAGCAACGGTGCTCTGACTGCCCGTGCGGTTGTCAGCCAGCGTGTTCCGGCAGGGATGACCATGATGTACCACGCGCAGGAACGTATCGTTAACCTGCCTGGTTCGGAAATTACCCAACAGCGTGGTGGTATCCATAACTCGGTCACCCGTATCACGCCGAAACCGACGCATATGATCGGCGGCTATGCCCATCTGGCGTACGGCTTTAACTACTACGGCACCGTAGGTTCTAACCGCGATGAGTTTGTTGTAGTGCGTAAGATGAAGAACATTGACTGGTTAGATGGCGAAGGCAATGACCAGGTACAGGAGAGCGTAAAATGAAAATTCGTTCACAAGTCGGCATGGTGCTGAATCTCGATAAGTGCATCGGCTGCCACACCTGTTCAGTTACCTGTAAAAACGTCTGGACCAGCCGTGAAGGCGTGGAATACGCGTGGTTCAACAACGTGGAAACCAAGCCGGGCCAGGGCTTCCCGACTGACTGGGAAAACCAGGAAAAATACAAAGGCGGCTGGATCCGTAAAATCAACGGCAAACTGCAGCCGCGCATGGGTAACCGTGCCATGCTGCTGGGTAAAATCTTCGCTAACCCGCATCTGCCGGGGATCGACGATTATTACGAGCCGTTCGATTTTGACTATCAGAACCTGCATACCGCGCCGGAAGGCAGCAAAGCGCAGCCGATTGCCCGTCCGCGTTCACTGATTACCGGCGAACGGATGGCAAAAATCGAAAAAGGGCCGAACTGGGAAGATGACCTGGGCGGTGAGTTTGACAAACTGGCGAAAGACAAGAACTTCGACAACATCCAGAAGGCGATGTATAGCCAGTTCGAAAACACCTTCATGATGTATTTGCCGCGCCTGTGCGAACACTGCCTGAACCCCGCATGTGTGGCGACCTGCCCGAGCGGTGCGATTTACAAGCGTGAAGAAGATGGCATCGTCCTGATCGACCAGGATAAATGCCGTGGCTGGCGTATGTGCATCACCGGATGCCCGTACAAAAAAATCTACTTCAACTGGAAGAGCGGTAAGTCTGAGAAGTGCATCTTCTGCTATCCGCGTATTGAAGCGGGTCAGCCGACCGTGTGCTCAGAAACCTGTGTCGGTCGTATCCGTTATCTCGGCGTGCTGTTATACGATGCCGACGCGATTGAACGTGCAGCCAGCACCGAGAACGAGAAAGATCTTACCAGCGTCAGCTGGAGGTGTTCCTCGATCCGAACGATCCGAAAGTCATCGAGCAGGCGATTAAAGACGGTATTCCGCTGAGCGTTATTGAAGCCGCACAGCAGTCGCCGGTTTATAAAATGGCAATGGAATGGAAACTGGCGCTGCCGCTGCATCCAGAATATCGCACACTGCCGATGGTCTGGTACGTGCCGCCTCTGTCTCCGATTCAGTCTGCAGCAGACGCGGGTGAGCTGGGTAGCAACGGCATTCTGCCAGACGTCGAAAGCTTGCGTATTCCGGTACAGTATCTGGCGAATCTGCTGACCGCCGGTGATACCAAACCGGTACTGCGCGCACTGAAACGTATGCTGGCGATGCGTCATTACAAACGTGCTGAAACCGTTGACGGTAAAGTTGATACCCGTGCGCTGGAAGAGGTCGGTCTGACCGAAGCCCAGGCACAGGAGATGTACCGTTATCTGGCGATTGCTAACTACGAAGATCGCTTTGTGGTGCCGAGTAGTCATCGTGAACTGGCACGGGAAGCTTCCCAGAGAAAAATGGCTGCGGCTTTACCTTTGGTGATGGCTGCCACGGTTCAGATACCAAATTCAATCTGTTCAACAGCCGTCGTATCGATGCCATCGATGTGACCAGCAAAACGGAGCCGCATCCATGATCGAACTCGTGATTGTATCGCGTCTCCTTGAATATCCGGATGCTGCCTTATGGCAGCATCAACAAGAGATGTTTGAGGCGATTGCTGCGTCGAAAAATCTGTCGAAAGAAGATGCCCATGCGCTGGGCATTTTCCTGCGCGATTTTACGGCGATGGATCCGCTCGATGCCCAGGCGCAGTACAGCGAACTGTTCGACCGTGGCCGCGCCACGTCACTGTTGCTATTTGAACATGTTCACGGTGAATCCCGTGACCGCGGCCAGGCGATGGTGGACCTGCTGGCGCAGTACGAGCAGCACGGCTTGCAGTTAAACAGCCGCGAATTACCGGACCATCTGCCGCTGTATCTGGAGTACCTGTCGCAGCTGCCGCAAAGCGAAGCCGTGGAAGGTTTGAAAGATATCGCGCCGATTCTGGCATTGCTGAGCGCGCGTCTGCAACAGCGTGAAAGCCGTTATGCCGTGATGTTTGATCTGCTGCTGAAATTGGCCAATACCGCTATCGACAGCGACAAAGTGGCGGAAAAAATTGCCGACGAAGCGCGCATGATACGCCGCAGGCGCTGGATGCTGTCTGGGAAGAAGAGCAGGTTAAATTCTTTGCTGACAAAGGCTGCGGTGATTCAGCAATCACTGCTCATCAGCGTCGCTTTGCCGGTGCCGTCGCGCCGCAATATCTGAATATCACCACCGGAGGACAGCACTAATGCAATTCCTGAATATGTTCTTCTTTGATATCTACCGTACATAGCCGGGGCGGTCTTCCTGATTGGTAGCTGGCTGCGTTATGACTACGGGCAGTACACCTGGCGCGCGGCGCAGCCAGATGCTGGATCGCAAAGGGATGAACCTGGCGTCGAACCTGTTCCATATCGGTATTCTGGGGATTTTTGTCGGTCACTTCTTCGGTATGCTGACGCCGCACTGGATGTATGAAGCCTGGCTGCCGATTGAAGTGAAACAGAAAATGGCAATGTTTGCTGGTGGTGCCAGCGGCGTGCTGTGTCTGATTGGCGGCGTGCTGTTGCTGAAACGTCGTCTGTTCAGCCCACGCGTGCGTGCAACCACTACCGGAGCGGATATCCTGATCCTGTCGCTGCTCGTTATCCAGTGCGCGCTGGGCCTGCTGACCATTCCGTTCTCCGCTCAGCATATGGACGGTAGCGAGATGATGAAACTGGTTGGCTGGGCGCAGTCGGTGGTGACCTTCCACGGTGGCGCTTCTCAACACCTCGATGGTGTGGCGTTTATCTTCCGTCTGCACCTGGTGCTGGGGATGACGTTATTCCTGCTGTTCCCGTTCTCGCGTCTGGTACACATCTGGAGCGTACCAGTGGAGTATCTGACACGTAAGTATCAGCTGGTGCGCGCTCGTCACTAAGCGAATTTTTGTTCACATAGACCCTGCTTCGGCGGGGTTTTTTATGGGCACGGTGCGGGGTGAGTTGTCGCATGCGCTTCGCTTATCCGACCTACAGGGGAGGATATTGTAGGTCAGGTAAACGCGGTGCCATCGGGCAAAATTAGCTCGGAGTAACAGGTTTTGATTATTTCAGGAAATGATGGTGGTGGGGGAAGGATTACTCAGCGCTGCGCGCTTCGCCCTTCGGGTCGTTGCCTGCGGCAACGCTTTCTCGCTGGCGCTCGAGTCGAACCTTGGTCGAAGCTTCTCATCCTTCCCGCATGCAGAATATCTAATTGCGGATTCGTTTGAGAGTTCAGGGACTTTTGAAAGTGATGGTGGTGGGGGAAGGATTCGAACCTTCGAAGTCGATGACGGCAGATTTACAGTCTGCTCCCTTTGGCCGCTCGGGAACCCCACCACGGGGTAATGCTTTTTACTGGCCTGCTCCCTTATCGGGAAGCGGGGCGCATCATATCAAATGACGCGCCGCTGTAAAGTGTTACGTTGAGAAAAATGAACTGGTTGCGTAATTTTCATCCGTAACGGATTAAAGGTAACCAGTTATTTTTGCTGGCGATTAAAGAATAATCGTCCGATTACCGTAAACAAAGACGCGCTGCGCCAGTACTTTGTAGAGCGCGCGACTTAAGACGTTTTTCTCGACGTCACGACCTGCGCGCATCATATCTTCAGCTGTGTAGGTATGATCGACATGAATAACGTCCTGCATGATGATTGGGCCTTCGTCCAGATTGTCATTCACATAGTGAGCGGTTGCGCCAATAATCTTCACACCACGTTCATAGGCCTGGTGATAAGGACGTGCGCCGATAAACGCCGGCAGGAATGAATGGTGAATATTGATGATTTTATTCGGGAAGCGCGCCACAAATTCCGGCGTTAATACCCGCATATACTTCGCCAGCACCACATAGTCAGGTTGATAAGCATCAATGGCGTCCGCCATCTTTTGATCGTGCTCGTTGCGGCTTAACCCTTCATGGCTTACCAGCTCAAACGGAATATCAAACGCTCAACCAGAGAACGTAAAGTATTGTGGTTACCAATAACTGCCGCGATTTCGACATCCAGGCCGCCGTAATTGGCTTTCATCAACAAATCGCCAAGGCAATGCGCTTCTTTAGTGACCAGAATCACTATCCGGCGACGACCGGCAGGATTCAGCTCACGCACGGAGCCTTCTGGCAATGCGCTATCGAGATCCGCCAGCAGGGTGGAATCATTAAAAATCCCTTCCAGTTCCGTGCGCATAAAAAAGCGCCCGGTACGGTGATCAACAAATTCATTGTTCTGTACGATATTTAACTCGTGCTTGTAGCAAATATTGGTAATGCGTGCGATCAGACCTTTTTGGTCCGGACAAATAGTACGCAGAACTTTACGTTGGAGTGAATGCATTGCTGGAAAAACCTTGTTGAGAGTGTTTGCTAAACCGTACCGTCAACCATTATTGGCCGCAGCACTTTTTAAATTTTTTACCTGAACCACAAGGGCAGGGATCGTTGCGACCAAACTGCGGACGTGTACCGTCAATATAGTACCATTGACCGTTTTCTTTCAAAAATCGCGAACGTTCAATTATTGCACCTGTTTTACCACCTTCGGTAAATCGAGCAACAAAACTGACAAATCCGATATTGTCGCGTCCTGCCAACAATGTTCAAATACGGTCAATCCCAACCATTCAGTATGCGCAAATCCGGCCATCAATTCGGCACGTAACGCCGCTGCTCCACAAGAGGGATGCCAGGTCTTTATTAAATAATCTGCGTCTTGCATCACAAAAGCGCAGTAACGCGAACGCATGAGATGTTCTGGATCAGGTGCAACCTTTTCACCAGACACATAAGGGTGGCAACATAGGCTATACTCGACAGCACTACCACAGGGACAAAGCTGAGACACAAATAATCTCCCTGGAAACAATAACGGCGTATTAACCGCCTGAGTAGCACTATGTTAACCGAGCAGTAGCGATGTGGCTACGATTGCATTCCAGGGGAATCTTGCGGGAATAATGAGAAAGATAAAAATAGGGCTGGCGCTGGATCTGGCGCGGCGAGAGGTTGGTCGCATATTGGCGTTATTAATGCGCTAAAAAAAGTGGGTATTGAAATTGATATCGTTGCAGGATGTTCAATTGGTTCGCTGGTTGGCGCTGCCTATGCATGCGATCGATTATCTGCGCTGGAAGATTGGGTGACCTCTTTCAGTTATTGGGATGTTTTACGCCTGATGGATCTCTCCTGGCAGCGCGGTGGGTTACTGCGCGGCGAGCGTGTCTTCAATCAATACCGCGAAATAATGCCGGAAACAGAGATCGAAAATTGTTCCCGTCGCTTTGCGGCTGTTGCCACCAATTTAAGTACGGGACGTGAATTATGGTTTACTGAAGGCGATCTCCATCTTGCTATTCGCGCATCATGCAGTATTCCAGGACTCATGGCACCTGTTGCACATAACGGCTACTGGCTGGTTGATGGAGCAGTCGTTAACCCAATTCCTATTTCGCTCACGCGTGCATTGGGTGCTGATATTGTGATAGCGGTCGACCTGCAGCACGATGCTCATTTAATGCAACAAGATTTGCTCTCCTTTAATGTCAGTGAAGAAAATAGCGAGAATGGTGATTCTCTGCCGTGGCATGCGCGTCTGAAAGAAAGGTTAGGCAGCATAACGACACGTCGGGCGGTGACAGCACCAACGGCAACAGAGATTATGACCACTTCTATCCAGGTGCTGGAGAACCGCCTTAAAAGGAACCGCATGGCAGGTGATCCGCCCGATATTCTGATTCAACCTGTTTGCCCGCAAATATCTACGCTTGATTTCCATCGCGCGCACGCTGCCATTGCGGCCGGACAGCTGGCAGTGGAAAAGAAAATGGACGAACTTTTGCCGTTGGTACGCACAAACATTTGACCAGAATTTTTATCTACACTTAAGTTAATTCTGACAGGCGCAGGTGGCAATAGCATGCCACTATTGAGTAAAGCCAGTCAGGGGAGAGAACATGACGCAGCCATTGGTCGGAAAACAGATTCTCATTGTTGAAGATGAGCAGGTATTTCGCTCGCTTCTGGATTCGTGGTTTTCCTCATTGGGAGCGACAACGGTACTGGCGGCTGATGGGGTGGATGCCCTTGAGTTGCTGGGAGGTTTCACTCCAGACCTGATGATATGTGATATCGCGATGCCACGAATGAACGGGCTTAAACTGCTGGAGCATATACGTAACAGAGGCGACCAGACCCCGGTTCTGGTGATATCTGCCACCGAAAATATGGCAGATATTGCCAAAGCGTTACGTCTGGGCGTTGAAGATGTTTTGCTGAAACCAGTTAAAGATCTGAATCGCTTGCGCGAGATGGTTTTTGCCTGTCTCTATCCCAGCATGTTTAATTCGCGCGTTGAGGAAGAGGAAAGGCTTTTTCGCGACTGGGATGCAATGGTTGATAACCCTGCCGCAGCGGCGAAATTATTACAGGAACTACAACCGCCGGTTCAGCAGGTGATTTCCCATTGCCGGGTTAATTATCGTCAATTGGTTGCCGCGGACAAACCCGGCCTGGTGCTTGATATTGCCGCACTTTCGGAAAACGATCTGGCATTTTATTGCCTTGATGTCACCCGAGCTGGACATAATGGCGTACTTGCTGCCTTGTTATTACGCGCATTGTTTAACGGATTATTACAGGAACAGCTTGCACACCAAAATCAACGGTTGCCAGAGTTGGGCGCGTTATTGAAGCAGGTAAACCATTTACTCCGTCAGGCCAATCTGCCGGGGCAGTTTCCGCTATTAGTTGGCTATTATCATCGCGAACTGAAAAATCTCATTCTGGTTTCTGCGGGTCTGAATGCGACGTTAAATACCGGCGAACACCAGGTGCAAATCAGTAATGGTGTTCCGTTAGGCACTTTAGGTAACGCTTATTTGAATCAATTGAGCCAGCGATGCGATGCCTGGCAATGCCAAATATGGGGAACCGGTGGTCGACTGCGCTTGATGTTGTCTGCAGAATGAGCAAACGATAACGCGGGCTAAATTTGCATTACCTGCTAATGTCGCTGGTGGTACTATCGTCGCCATTCGTATAAGTAATTGTCTTAATTATGCTAACTCGCCTCCTTTTCAGAACTTAGCCCTTCGGGGTGCTGATATACTGGGATGCGATACAGAAATATGAACACGTTCAAAACACGAACAGTCCAGGAGAATTTAAATGGCTGCCATTAATACGAAAGTCAAAAAAGCCGTTATCCCCGTTGCGGGATTAGGAACCAGGATGTTGCCGGCGACGAAAGCCATCCCGAAAGAGATGCTGCCACTTGTCGATAAGCCATTAATTCAATACGTCGTGAATGAATGTATTGCGGCTGGCATTACTGAAATTGTGCTGGTTACTCACTCATCTAAAAACTCTATTGAAAACCACTTTGATACCAGTTTTGAACTGGAAGCAATGCTGGAAAAACGTGTAAAACGTCAACTGCTTGATGAAGTGCAGTCTATTTGTCCGCCACACGTGACTATTATGCAAGTTCGTCAGGGGCTGGCGAAAGGCCTGGGACACGCGGTATTGTGTGCTCACCCGGTAGTGGGTGATGAACCGGTAGCTGTTATTTTGCCTGACGTTATTCTGGATGAATATGAATCCGATTTATCACAGGATAACCTGGCAGAGATGATCCGCCGCTTTGATGAAACGGGTCATAGCCAGATCATGGTTGAACCGGTTACTGATGTGACCGCATATGGCGTTGTGGATTGCAAAGGCGTTGAATTAGCGCCGGGTGAAAGCGTACCGATGGTTGGTGTGGTAGAAAAACCGAAAGCGGATGTTGCGCCGTCTAATCTCGCTATTGTGGGTCGTTACGTACTTAGCGCGGATATTTGGCCGTTGCTGGCAAAAACCCCTCCGGGAGCTGGTGATGAAATTCAGCTCACCGACGCAATTGATATGCTGATCGAAAAAGAAACGGTTGAAGCCTATCATATGAAAGGGAAGAGCCATGACTGTGGTAATAAATTAGGTTACATGCAGGCCTTCGTTGAATACGGTATTCGTCATAACACCCTTGGCACGGAATTTAAAGCCTGGCTTGAAGAAGAGATGGGCATTAAGAAGTAACATCCGTATCGGTGTTATCCACGAAACGGCGTTGAGCAATCGACGCCGTTTTTTTATAGCTTATTCTTATTAAATTGTCTTAAACCGGACAATAAAAATCCCGCCGAAGGCGGGATTTTAAGCAAGTGCAATCTACAAAAGATTATTGCTTGATCAGGAAATCGTCGAGGGATTTACCTTGCTCATCCATTGCTTTTTTGATTACAGCTGGAGTACGGCCCTGGCCAGTCCAGGTTTTAGTTTCGCCGTTTTCGTCAACGTAGCTATATTTTGCCGGACGCTGAGCACGTTTAGCTTTGGTGCCAGATTTAACGGCAGCAAGGCTATTCAGCAGTTCGTTCGGGTCAATACCGTCAGCGATCAGCATTTCGCGATATTGCTGCAGTTTACGAGTGCGCTCTTCAACTTCAGCAGCAGCCGCGCTTTCTTCTTCGCGACGTTCGTTAACAACAACTTCTAATTTTTCCAGCATTTCTTCCAGCGTTTCAAGTGTACATTCTCTTGCCTGCGCACGAAGAGTACGGATGTTGTTCAGAATTTTAAGTGCTTCGCTCATTGTAGTAATCTCAAACTTATATTGGGGTGGTTTGTTGAGGTAATAATAGAGCCTTAAATTCAGTTGTGCAATAGCCAGGAATGTAAGGAATTCAAAATTGTTCTTTATTTTGTGCCGCCAATAAATATCTTTTCATAAAATTAGCCAGAAAAGACGCGGCATATAGCCCTATTTGCACCGATGATTTCGCAGCACGTGAGGTTAAAACTTCCTGATTCATGTCACATTTTATGGGGAGATTATCGTAGGCTGACGACCTTTCAGTCTTCTGTATTAGTCGTGTTTACGAGAATTCCCTATTAAGCGAATGATGAAAAGTAGAACAGTCGCAATAAGAGCAGGGACTTAGTATTGCACTATCTCCTGGAGGTCAACAGAGGGCTATTACTTGCGCAACAGGTTAAAGATTGTGAATAGTTACCAGCAGTCATTTACCCGCTTATAACAAGCGAGGCAGTTGTAATGATAGCTCAGAAGGATTATGCAAGGTTTCGTAAGGGAGAACGCATATACCACTTCTGTGCATACTGTTGAGCTGAAAAACTGACGAATTATGATAAACTCCAGCCAACTTTATTTCATATCATTGAGGGCCTGTGGCTGATGGCACAGCTATATTTCTACTATTCCGCAATGAATGCGGGTAAGTCTACAGCATTGTTGCAATCTTCATACAATTACCAGGAACGCGGCATGCGCACTGTCGTATATACGGCAGAAATTGATGATCGCTTTGGTGCCGGGAAAGTCAGTTCGCGTATAGGTTTGTCATCGCCTGCAAAATTATTTAACCAAAATTCATCATTATTTGATGAGATTCGTGCGGAACATGAACAGCAGGCAATTCATTGCGTACTGGTTGATGAATGCCAGTTTTTAACCAGACAACAAGTATATGAATTATCGGAGGTTGTCGATCAACTCGATATACCCGTACTTTGTTATGGTTTACGTACCGATTTTCGAGGTGAATTATTTATTGGCAGCCAATACTTACTGGCATGGTCCGACAAACTGGTTGAATTAAAAACCATCTGTTTTTGTGGCCGTAAAGCAAGCATGGTGCTGCGTCTTGATCAAGCAGGCAGACCTTATAACGAAGGTGAGCAGGTGGTTATTGGTGGTAATGAACGCTACGTTTCTGTATGCCGTAAACACTATAAAGAGGCGTTAGAAGTCGGCTCATTAACGGCTATTCAGGAAAGGCATCGCCACGATTAATAAGAATTTCTTTACTGACAGGGTGAGCAGGGCGCTTTTATCCTGTCAGTTCGTTTTACGCACTTCTTCCGGCGTATACACCCTTCTCGGCAGTTTTTTAACGCGCTATACGCCTCACAGGCTCTTAAGCACCGACGTTGACTTGTGACCTGTAAAGTACAATATCCCTGTGTTTAGGCGTTATACATCGTCGCAAATATGATGAAGGCTAATGCTGTCGGTTTATGGAAAAGTTGCTTTGGGTAAACAAAAAAACGGCCCCAGAAGGGGCCGTTTATATTGCCAGACAGCGCTACTGATTAAGCGGATTTTTTCGCTTTTTTCTCAGCTTTAGCCGGAGCGGCTTCTTTTTTCGCTGCAGTTTCACCTTCTACATAATCACGACCGTAGTAGGTATCCAGCAGGATCTGTTTCAGCTCGGAGATCAGCGGGTAACGCGGGTTAGCGCCGGTGCACTGGTCATCGAATGCATCTTCAGACAGTTTATCCACATTCGCCAGGAAGTCTGCTTCCTGAACGCCAGCTTCACGGATAGATTTCGGAATACCCAATTCAGCTTTCAGCGTTTCCAGCCATGCCAGCAGTTTCTCGATCTTAGCAGCAGTACGGTCGCCCGGTGCGCTCAGACCCAGGTGGTCAGCAATTTCAGCATAACGACGGCGAGCCTGCGGACGGTCATACTGGCTGAATGCAGTCTGCTTGGTCGGGTTGTCGTTCGCGTTGTAGCGAATAACGTTACAAATCAGCAGGGCGTTTGCCAGACCGTGCGGAATATGGAACTGGGAACAGTTTGTGCGCCATTGAGTGACATACACCCAGGAAGGCGTTCGCAAACGCGATACCCGCGATAGTCGCTGCACTGTGAACACGTTCACGCGCTACCGGATTTTTAGACCCTTCGTGGTAGGACGCTGGCAGATATTCTTTCAGCAGTTTCAGTGCCTGCAGAGCCTGACCATCAGAGAACTCAGATGCCAGTACAGAAACATAAGCTTCCATGGCGTGAGTTACTGCGTCCAGACCACCGAAAGCACACAGGGACTTCGGCATGTCCATAACCAGGTTTGCGTCGACAATCGCCATATCCGGAGTCAGCGCATAGTCTGCCAGCGGATATTTCTGACCAGTAGCGTCGTCAGTTACAACCGCAAACGGAGTGACTTCAGAACCTGTACAGAAGTGGTGGTGACAGCGATCATTTTCGCTTTCACGCCCATTTTCGGGAACTTGTAGATACGTTTACGGATATCCATAAAGCGCAGCGCCAGCTCTTCGAAGTGAGTTTCCGGATGTTCGTACATAACCCACATGATCTTCGCGGCGTCCATCGGGGAACCACCACCCAGCGCGATAATCACGTCTGGTTTGAAGGAGTTTGCCAGTTCTGCACCTTTACGAACGATGCTCAGGGTCGGGTCCGCTTCTACTTCGAAGAAGACTTCAGTTTCAACGCCTGCTGCTTTCAGTACGGAAGTGATCTGATCAGCATAACCATTGTTGAACAGGAAGCGGTCAGTCACGATGAGCGCACGTTTGTGGCCATCAGTAATCACTTCATCCAGCGCGATTGGCAGGGAGCCACGGCGGAAGTAGATAGATTTCGGAAGTTTGTGCCACAACATGTTTTCAGCTCGCTTAGCAACGGTTTTCTTGTTGATCAGGTGTTTCGGACCAACGTTTTCAGAGATGGAGTTACCACCCCAGGAACCACAACCCAGAGTCAGGAAGGTGCGAGTTTGAAGTTATACAGGTCACCGATACCACCCTGAGAAGCCGGGGTGTTAATCAGGATACGAGCCGTTTTCATTTTCTGACCGAAGTAAGAAACGCGAGCCGGTTGGTTATCCTGGTCAGTGTACAGGCAAGAGGTATGACCGATACCGCCCATAGCAACCAGTTTCTCTGCTTTTTCTACCGCGTCTTCGAAATCTTTAGCGCGGTACATTGCCAGAGTCGGGGACAGTTTTTCATGTGCGAACGGTTCGCTTTCATCAACAACGGTCACTTCACCGATCAGGATCTTGGTGTTTTCAGGTACAGAGAAGCCTGCCAGTTCAGCAATTTTATAGGCTGGCTGACCAACGATAGCCGCGTTCAGCGCACCGTTTTTCAGGATAACGTCCTGAACAGCTTTCAGCTCTTTACCCTGCAACAGATAGCCGCCGTGGGTTGCGAAACGTTCACGTACTGCGTCATAAACAGAGTCAACGACAACAACAGACTGTTCAGAAGCACAAAATTACGCCGTTGTCGAAAGGTTTTGGACATCAGTACAGATGCAACTGCACGTTTGATATCAGCAGTTTCATCGATAACAACTGGAGTGTTGCCCGCGCCTACACCGATAGCTGGTTTACCGGAGCTGTATGCGGCTTTAACCATGCCCGGACCACCAGTCGCGAGGATCAGGTTGATGTCTGGGTGGTGCATCAGTGCGTTAGACAGTTCAACAGAAGGTTGATCGATCCAGCCGATCAGATCTTTCGGAGCACCGGCAGCGATAGCAGCCTGCAGAACGATATCAGCCGCTTTGTTGGTTGCATCTTTTGCACGCGGGTGCGGGGAGAAGATAATGGCGTTACGGGTCTTCAGACTGATCAGTGATTTGAAGATAGCAGTTGAAGTCGGGTTAGTGGTCGGAACGATACCGCAAATAATACCGATTGGTTCAGCGATAGTGATCGTACCAAAAGTGTCGTCTTCAGACAGAACACCACAGGTTTTTTCATCTTTATAGGCGTTGTAGATATATTCAGAAGCAAAGTGGTTTTTGATCACTTTATCTTCGACGATACCCATGCCGGACTCGGCAACGGCCATTTTCGCGAGTGGGATTCGAGCATCTGCAGCAGCCAGAGCGGCGGCGCGGAAGATTTTGTCTACTTGCTCTTGAGTGAAACTGGCATATTCACGCTGGGCTTTTTTTACACGCTCTACGAGTGCGTTAAGTTCAGCGACATTAGTAACAGCCATAATGCTCTCCTGATAATGTTAAACTTTTTTAGTAAATCATCTGCTCGAATACGAGAGTATAGTCAGTGCGGTGATGATTTGCTTAACCGATGAAAATCAAAAGCTTACTCGCGCTCACACTCACTGTGATTTACTAAAAGAGTTTAAACACTAGAGTTATTATCTCTAATGCGTCACTTCCAGGTGGCGTAAGCAAGATTACTCACTTCTGGGTACTGATTACGTGATCTAATCAAATTTTTGCAAAGCTGACACCTTTCAGCATCGCTTTTCGCCATTATAGCTAACAGTTAATAAATTGTAGTATGATTTGGTGGCTACATTAGCATGTTTTGCACAACTAGATAACAATAACGAATGATAGCAATTTTAAGTAGTTAGGAGGTGAAAAATGCTGTCAAAAGGCGTATTGTCAGCGCGTCTTTTCAACCTTATTTATGGCTAACATTATCCGGCTTTTGCTTCGGAGCTAACCGTGATTCAGACCCTTTTTGATTTTCCCGTTTACTTCAAATTTTTCATCGGGTTATTTGCGCTGGTCAACCCGGTAGGGATTATTCCCGTCTTTATCAGCATGACCAGTTATCAGACAGCGGCAGCGCGAAACAAAACTAACCTTACAGCCAACCTGTCTGTGGCCATTATCTTGTGGATCTCGCTTTTTCTCGGCGACACGATTCTGCAACTTTTTGGTATATCAATTGATTCGTTCCGTATCGCCGGGGGCATCCTGGTGGTGACGATAGCGATGTCGATGATCAGCGGCAAGCTTGGCGAGGATAAACAGAACAAGCAAGAAAAATCAGAAACCGCGGTACGTGAAAGCATTGGTGTGGTGCCACTGGCGTTGCCGTTGATGGCGGGGCCAGGGGCGATCAGTTCTACCATTGTCTGGGGTACGCGGTATCACAGCATTAGCTATCTGTTTGGTTTCTTTGTTGCAATTGCATTGTTCGCTTTATGTTGCTGGGGATTGTTCCGCATGGCACCGTGCTGGTACGGGTTTTACGCCAGACCGGCATCAACGTGATTACGCGTATTATGGGGCTATTACTGATGGCATTGGGGATTGAATTTATCGTTACAGGTATTAAGGGGATTTTCCCCGGCCTGCTTAATTAATTCCTTTCAAATGAAACGGAGCTGCCATGCTCCGTTTACTTCGTCATTATTTTTACTTTGTTCCCGCGCAGTTATCAAAAGCAAAAGGAATAGGTCAAAATATTCTTCTCAAATTACAGTTAGTTATAAGGATTTCCTTAACTACTTCTCCTCACCATCATGTTATTTTCGCCACATCATAATCCTGGGCTTGCTGAAGAATAATTGAAATGATATTAGTAATTCCACTGCCTTTGGTAGAGGAAAGTGCTAAATAATAATCAATTGTTAAATTATTGTGCATTTCACTACTGGAACTGTAATCAGAAAAGAGAGACATGCTTAACCCATCTCTATTTGATTGAATTGAAAGATGTTTGTTTAGATATGGATGCAAGCTATAGATTCTGATACGGTCAATAAAAGAGAATTGCTTAACAATTTTGCAAAATGTATTGGCGAGTAACAACCGCATTTGGTACTTTCCGGGCAACCGCCAGATGATTCTTTATTGGTAATGAGAATAATTAACAATTAAAGAACGGCGCGAAAGAATAATGTGTCTCGACAGGGGAGACACAGTACGAATCGACATAAGGTGATCGTCTGAATCACCACAATAAATAAAGTCGGTGATAGCAATCTGTAACGATAAAGTAACCTGACAGCAGAAAGTCTCCGAGCCTGTGCAGGGTCCCAATCCGCGATTACACATGCTGGTTAATACCAGTAATTATAATGAGGGAGTCCAAAAAACAATGACCAACATCACCAAGAGAAGTTTAGTAGCAGCTGGCGTTCTGGCTGCGCTTATGGCAGGGAATGTCGCGCTGGCAGCTGATGTACCCGCAGGTGTCACACTGGCGGAAAAACAAACGCTGGTACGTAACAATGGTTCAGAAGTTCAGTCATTAGATCCGCACAAAATTGAAGGTGTTCCGGAGTCTAATATCAGCCGAGACCTGTTTGAAGGCTTACTGGTCAGCGACCTTGACGGTCATCCGGCACCTGGCGTCGCTGAATCCTGGGATAATAAAGACGCGAAAGTCTGGACCTTCCATTTGCGTAAAGATGCGAAATGGTCTGATGGCACGCCAGTCACAGCACAAGACTTTGTGTATAGCTGGCAACGTTCTGTTGATCCAAACACCGCTTCTCCGTATGCCAGTTATCTGCAATATGGGCATATCGCCGGTATTGATGAAATTCTTGAAGGGAAAAAACCGATTACCGATCTCGGCGTGAAAGCTATTGATGATCACACATTAGAAGTCACATTAAGTGAACCTGTTCCGTACTTCTATAAATTACTTGTTCACCCATCAACTTCACCGGTGCCAAAAGCCGCTATCGAGAAATTCGGCGAAAAATGGACCCAGCCTGGTAATATCGTCACCAACGGTGCCTATACCTTAAAAGATTGGGTCGTAAACGAACGAATCGTTCTTGAACGCAGCCCGACCTACTGGAACAACGCGAAAACCGTTATTAACCAAGTAACCTATTTGCCTATTGCTTCTGAAGTTACCGATGTCAACCGCTACCGTAGTGGTGAAATCGACATGACTTATAACAACATGCCGATCGAATTGTTCCAGAAGCTAAAAAAAGAGATCCCGGACGAAGTTCACGTTGATCCATACCTGTGCACTTACTATTACGAAATTAACAACCAGAAACCGCCATTCAACGATGTGCGTGTGCGTACCGCACTGAAACTGGGTATGGACCGCGATATCATTGTTATAAAGTGAAAGCGCAGGGCGACATGCCCGCCTATGGTTACACTCCACCGTATACTGATGGCGCAAAATTGACTCAGCCGGAATGGTTTGGCTGGAGCCAGGAAAAACGTAACGAAAGAAGCGAAAAAACTGCTGGCTGAAGCGGGTTATACCGCAGACAAACCGTTGACCATCAACCTGCTGTATAACACCTCCGATCTGCATAAAAAGCTGGCGATTGCTGCCTCTTCATTGTGGAAGAAAAACATTGGTGTAAACGTCAAACTGGTTAACCAGGAGTGGAAAACGTTCCTCGACACCCGTCACCAGGCACTTTTGATGTGGCCCGTGCAGGCTGGTGTGCAGACTACAACGAACCAACTTCCTTCCTGAACACCATGCTGTCGAACAGCTCGATGAATACCGCGCATTATAAGAGCCCGGCCTTTGACAGCATTATGGCGGAAACGCTGAAAGTGACTGACGAGGCGCAGCGCACAGCTCTGTACACTAAAGCAGAACAACAGCTGGATAAGGATTCGGCCATTGTTCCTGTTTATTACTACGTGAATGCGCGTCTGGTGAAACCGTGGGTTGGTGGCTATACCGGCAAAGATCCGCTGGATAATACCTACACCCGGAATATGTACATTGTGAAGCACTAATGGCAATACGTGGGGCAGGAGTGTCCTGCTCCACGGTGTCTGATTTTTATCGCATTACAGAAGCACAGGCCAGAAGGTAGGGCAATGTTAAAATTTATTCTACGTCGCTGTCTGGAAGCGATTCCGACGCTATTTATTCTTATTACTATTTCGTTCTTTATGATGCGCCTCGCGCCGGGAAGCCCTTTTACCGGCGAACGTACTTTACCGCCGGAAGTAATGGCCAATATCGAAGCGAAATATCATCTTAATGATCCGATCATGACACAGTATTTCAGCTACCTGAAACAACTGGCGCATGGCGATTTCGGTCCATCGTTTAAATATAAAGATTATTCGGTTAATGACTTGGTTGCATCCAGTTTTCCCGTTTCTGCCAAACTGGGAGCCGCAGCATTTTTCCTTGCGGTAATACTGGGTGTTAGTGCTGGCGTTATTGCCGCATTAAAACAAAACACCAAATGGGACTATACCGTGATGGGGCTGGGCAATGACCGGGGTTGTTATCCCCAGTTTTGTGGTTGCGCCATTATTAGTCATGATCTTTGCGATCATTTTGCATTGGCTGCCGGGCGGTGGCTGGAATGGTGGGGCGCTTAAATTCATGATATTGCCAATGGTGGCGTTGTCACTCGCCTATATCGCCAGTATTGCGCGTATTACCCGTGGCTCTATGATTGAAGTATTACACTCCAATTTTATTCGTACTGCCCGGGCGAAAGGGTTACCTATGCGGCGGATCATTTTACGTCACGCATTAAAACCTGCTCTGTTACCCGTGCTCTCTTATATGGGCCCCGCATTTGTCGGCATTATTACCGGTTCTATGGTTATCGAAACCATTTATGGTTTGCCGGGGATTGGACAACTGTTCGTTAATGGCGCATTGAACCGTGACTATTCCTTAGTGTTAAGCCTGACTATCCTGGTTGGTGCGTTAACCATTTTGTTTAATGCCATTGTCGATGTGCTATATGCGGTTATCGACCCGAAAATCCGTTACTGATACTGGAGCTCGCGATGATGTTAAGTAAGAAAAACAGCGAGACGCTGGAAAATTTCAGTGAAAAGCTGGAGGTCGAAGGGCGCAGCTTGTGGCAGGACGCACGTCGACGTTTTATGCATAACCGTGCGGCGGTTGCCAGTCTGATAGTGCTGGTGCTGATCGCGTTATTTGTAATCCTGGCACCGATGCTTTCGCAGTTTGCCTATGACGATACTGACTGGGCGATGATGTCCAGCGCTCCGGATATGGAGTCAGGTCACTACTTTGGTACTGACTCATCCGGTCGCGACCTGCTTGTGCGCGTTGCGATTGGCGGGCGTATCTCACTCATGGTCGGTGTTGCTGCGGCACTGGTGGCAGTGGTCGTGGGGACACTTTACGGTTCGCTTTCCGGTTATCTGGGCGGTAAAGTGGATTCGGTAATGATGCGTCTGCTGGAAATCCTCAACTCCTTCCCATTCATGTTCTTTGTCATTTTGCTGGTGACCTTTTTCGGTCAAAACATCCTGCTGATTTTCGTGGCGATAGGCATGGTTTCCTGGCTGGATATGGCTCGTATTGTGCGTGGGCAAACCCTGAGTCTGAAGCGCAAAGAGTTTATTGAGGCGGCACAAGTTGGCGGTGTATCGATATCGGGCATTGTTATTCGCCACATTGTGCCGAACGTACTTGGTGTGGTGGTGGTCTACGCATCGCTTCTGGTGCCCAGCATGATCCTCTTTGAATCTTTCCTTAGCTTCCTGGGGTTGGGTACGCAAGAGCCGTTAAGCAGCTGGGGTGCATTGCTGAGTGATGGTGCGAACTCGATGGAAGTCTCTCCATGGTTATTGTTGTTCCCAGCGGGATTCCTCGTGGTGACGCTGTTTTGTTTCAACTTTATCGGCGATGGCTTGCGTGATGCCCTCGACCCGAAAGATCGTTAAGGAGTGCAGCCATGAGCGTAATTGAAACTGCAACTGTGCCGCTCGCACAACAACAGGCTAACGCACTGCTGAACGTGAAAGATTTGCGTGTCACCTTTAGTACCCCGGATGGCGACGTCACGGCGGTCAATGATTTGAATTTTTCGCTACGTGCCGGAGAAACGCTGGGCATCGTAGGTGAGTCTGGTTCGGGTAAATCGCAAACTGCATTTGCGTTGATGGGCCTGTTGGCTGCCAACGGACGTATTGGCGGATCGGCAACCTTCAATGGGCGTGAAATCCTCAATTTGCCAGAGCGTGAACTCAATAAACTGCGCGCTGAACAAATCTCAATGATTTTTCAGGACCCAATGACTTCGTTGAATCCCTATATGCGCGTCGGTGAGCAGTTGATGGAAGTGCTGATGCTGCATAAGAACATGAGCAAAGCTGAGGCGTTTGAAGAGTCGGTGCGGATGCTCGATGCGGTAAAAATGCCGGAAGCACGTAAACGCATGAAAATGTACCCGCACGAATTTTCTGGCGGCATGCGTCAGCGAGTCATGATTGCGATGGCATTGCTATGTCGACCTAAGCTGCTGATTGCGGATGAACCCACTACTGCGCTGGACGTCACCGTACAGGCGCAGATCATGACGCTATTGAATGAACTGAAGCGGGAATTTAATGCCGCCATCATTATGATCACCCACGATCTTGGCGTGGTGGCGGGGATCTGTGACAACGTGCTGGTAATGTACGCCGGGCGCACGATGGAATATGGCAACGCGCGCGATGTCTTTTATCAACGTTCATCCTTATTCTATCGGTTTGCTCAACGCGGTGCCGCGTCTCGATGCGGAAGGTGAAACAATGTTGACTATTCCGGGTAATCCGCCAAACCTGCTGCGATTACCGAAAGGTTGCCCGTTCCAGCCACGTTGTCCGCATGCGATGGAAATTTGTAGTAGCGCACCGCCGCTGGAAGAGTTTACGCCTGGCCGTCTGCGTGCTTGCTTTAAACCGGTGGAGGAACTGTTATGAATGCTGTAACCGAAGGAAGAAAAGTCCTCCTCGAAATCGCCGATCTGAAAGTGCACTTTGAAATCAAAGATGGCAAACAGTGGTTCTGGCAACCGCCGAAAACTCTCAAAGCCGTCGATGGTGTCACTCTTCGCCTGTATGAAGGGGAAACATTAGGTGTGGTAGGGGAATCGGGATGCGGTAAGTCCACCTTTGCTCGCGCCATCATTGGCCTGGTTAAAGCGACCGACGGTCATGTTGCCTGGTTAGGTAAAGAGTTGCTGGGCATGAAGCCCGATGAATGGCGTGCCGTTCGCAGTGATATTCAGATGATTTTCCAGGATCCGTTGGCATCGCTAAACCCGCGTATGACCATCGGCGAGATCATGCTGAACCACTGCGTACTTATCATCCGAAAATGTCACGCCAGGAAGTTCGCGAGCGCGTGAAGGCGATGATGCTGAAAGTCGGGTTATTGCCTAACCTGATTAACCGCTATCCGCATGAGTTCTCTGGTGGGCAGTGCCAGCGTATCGGGATTGCTCGTGCTCTTATTCTTGAACCGAAGCTGATTATCTGTGATGAGCCGGTGTCGGCGCTGGACGTGTCAATTCAGGCGCAGGTGGTCAACCTGCTCCAGCAGCTGCAACGTGAGATGGGATTGTCATTAATTTTTATCGCTCATGACCTGGCCGTGGTAAAACACATTTCCGATCGTGTGTTGGTGATGTATCTCGGCCATGCGGTAGAACTGGGGACCTATGATGAGGTCTACCACAATCCACTACATCCTTACACCAGGGCATTGATGTCGGCAGTCCCCATACCTGATCCGGATCTGGAGAAGAACAAAACCATCCAGTTACTGGAAGGGGAATTACCGTCACCGATCAACCCGCCTTCCGGTTGTGTTTTCCGTACCCGTTGCCCGATTGCCGGTCCGGAGTGCGCCAAAACACGTCCTGTGCTGGAAGGGAGTTTCAGACACGCCGTTTCTTGCCTGAAAGTCGATCCGCTTTAAACACAATAAGGCTGACAGTTGTCAGCCCTTTTTCACGCCGAAAGCGATTATTTATTCCCGCCAGATGATATGGCAAAGTTTGTGATCTTTTCGCGGCATAACAGAATGCGGGCGAAAACATCGTTGATTTCACCATCTTCACTGTCCGCCAGACCAATCACCACTTCGGCAAAAAAGTCCGGGTTCAAATCGAAATCAACATGTTCCTGCCAGTCTTCCGCCGGATCGAATAACTCCGCGCCGCCGCGCTCTTCAAACTGAAGATTGAACAGCAGAACATCAGCTGGATCGAGATTGTCGGCAGCCAGTTCGAGAAAAATATCGTAGGCCTGCTCAAGCGTTCATCTTCAGTCAGGCGATTGTTTAGATCCATATCCATAGTCACTACCTGTTTAACCTCTGTTGGCGACGTTTTACAGCAACGGGCTGAAGAAGTAAAACAGTCGCTCGGCGACACGTTGCCATAATGGACGTTTTAGCCATAAACGGGCATCGAGCAGACGTGAACGCGAAATATAATCGTCCTGAACGGCGGCAAGGTCTGCACCAAAACCTTTATCGTCGATTGCCAGGGTAATCTCGAAATTTAGCCACAGACTCCGCATATCAAGGTTAACGGTGCCAACCAGACTTAGTTCGCCATCGACCAGCACGCTCTTGGTATGCAGTAACCCGCCTTCAAACTGATAAATTTTAACCCCAGCAGCCAGCAGTTCCGTAAAGAATGCGCGACTGGCCCAGCCGACCAGCATCGAGTCATTTTTTCGCGGAAGGATAATACTGACATCCACCCCGCGCTGCGCCGCCGTGCAAATCGCATGAAGTAAATCATCGCTTGGCACAAAGTAGGGCGTTGTCATGATCAAATATTCACGCGCCGAATAAGCCGCAGTCAATAATGCCTGGTGAATGAGATCTTCCGGAAAGCCGGGGCCAGAAGCAATTGTGTGAATGGTGTGACCGCTGGCCTGTTCAAACGGCATAATATTGACATCTGGTGGTGGCGGCAGAATACGTTTTCCGGTTTCAATCTCCCAGTCGCAGGAATAAATAATCCCCATCGCGGTGGCGATGGGGCCTTCCATACGCGCCATCAGATCAATCCATTGCCCTACGCCCGCATCTTGTTTGAAGTAGCGAGGATCGACCATATTCATGCTGCCGGTGTACGCGATGTAATTATCGATCATGATCATCTTGCGATGTTGGCGCAGATCCATACGGCGTAAAAACACACGCATCAGATTGACCTTTAAGGCTTCGACCACTTCAATACCGGCATTACGCATTAGCTCGGGCCACGGGCTGCGGAAAAAAGCCACACTCCCGGCGGAGTCGAGCATCAATCGGCAATGAATGCCGCGTCGCGCAGCGGCCATTAATGATTCAGCCACCTGGTCCGCCATGCCGCCGGGCTGCCAGATATAAAACACCATCTCAATATTATGGCGCGCGAGCTGGATGTCGCGGATTAACGCCTGCATCACATCATCTGACTCGGTCATCAGTTGTAGCTGATTCCCTTTGACCCCAGCGATCCCCTGACGACGCTCGCAAAGCTTGAATAATGGCGCAGCGACACTGCTATTTTCTTCGGCGAAGATATGCTTACAGGCTTTAAGGTCGTTAAGCATTTTGCGGTGGAAGGCACATCGCTCTGGCGCGCTCAGCGCGGCGTTTGCCTAAATGGAGCTCGCCAACGGAAGATAGGCAATAATTCCGACTAACGGCAGAATGTAAATAATCAACAGCCAGGCCATCGCGGAGGGAACTGCGCGTCGTTCATTAGAATGCGTAAAGTTACGCCTGCAATGAGCAACCAGTATCCCAGAATGGCCAACCAACTCACCAACGTATAAACGGTTGTCATAGATTAGAAATCCTTTTGAAAGCGCATTGTTATGAGTTTACGCATATGGATTCATCTGGCAAATAAAAACGCGGGAAAAGCACTGGTCAGCGTCGGGGGCGGGGGTATAATGACCATTCTGGTTATTGCATAGAGTAGTTAACATGAAGCGGAGTAGAACGGAAGTGGGGCGCTGGCGCATGCAGCGTCAGGCTAGCCGACGTAAATCGCGTTGGCTTGAGGGCAATCGCGCCGAAATATGCGTATCCACAGCATCAGGAAGTGCATTCTAAACAAACAGCGTAACTCGTTATTGTTTGCGATCTACAATATCTAAATGTACTGGGCACCATTGCGGTGCCCAATAAGTTTACTCTTCCGTCTTTAAACTCTATTTTTGCGCCGATTCTTTACTGTCAGCTTTCGTTTCTTGTTCATCGTTATCGCTGAAAATACCATGACCTGAGTTCAACAACATTGAAACGAGCATATCATTATTAATCTCTTCACCATTTAAAACTCGCGCCAGAATTTCGCTGCCAAACAGTTGCGGTGAGAGAATGATATCCGGATGTACCATCTTAATCTTATTCAGGTTTTTGCTATCACTGACGGCGAGAACTGTTTTGACATCACTGCTCATATCTTTTGCCGAGAGTACAACAAACGCGTTATCTGCATCGTTATCACTCAGCGCCAGAATGGCCCGGCAACGATCGATTCCCGCTTTCTTTAATACTGAACTGTCATTACTGTCACCGGGATAACATCAGCGTTATCGCCTAAGCGTTGCTCAAGTTGCTTGATATCATCTTCAGGCAAGTTGCTGATAACCGTTACGTTTTGTCCGCGTTGATTCAGTTGCAGGATCGTATTGATGGCGAGAATCGAATGTCCGCAAACAATAAAATGATCTTTACGATGCATTGTATGATTGTTTCCTTTTACAAGTTTGTTGAATCCCCCGCGGATAAGCGGACCAAAAATTGAGGTCATAGATGTGGCAAAAACGGTAATGCCGGAAATAATGACCGAAATAGTGAACAATCGTGCTGATTCAGAAACAGGGACAATATCGCCATAGCCGACGGTTGACATGGTTTCTATCGAAAAATAGAACGCGGTCATCAAACTTTCTATTCGCGGATTAAAACCTTCGCTTAAATAAAGCGCACCGTAGGTGGAGTAAAACAGTAACGTCGTGAAACTAATAAATGCGAAAATTGTCCCGGCTGCGGCGCTACTGTGGAGAAGTCTTTGCGCAGTATCAGCAAAAACACCAGCGTAAAAATGCAAAATCCAATACTAAATTTCAGCCAGGGATAAAAATGCAGGGTGTAAATTAGCGCTATCAACAACAAAATGATACTGATTGCCCATGCGAGCTTTGCCCGGAACAGTAAGCCAATGGAGTTCAGGACAAGAAAGACGCCGAGCATAAATAGTGGGGCGTTTGCCAGCAAGGAGAGATCCAACTCTGAAAATGCTTTGATATGGAAAATATCAAGCAAATTGACCGACATACCATAGATTGTTTTAAAAATAAGCAATCCATTTAAAAAGACGGCCAGCGCGAGAATGTCGTGCCGTAGGGTCACCCATAAATTTGTTGCTGTTTGTTTGAATGTAGCCCAGTGACTCACTGATACCTCTGTAACCACAATTTTGTTTAATTATCTTAGCGTGCACATTTTCTGAACATACATGCAGCGCGTGAATGTGTTAAACAATAGTAGATGACTTTATCCGCAGTAATCAAAGGTTTTGAGCGAGCAACTGTACCTCAGGAAAGGTCATTTTTCCTGAATATGCTCACATCATATAAAGAAATACAGATAAAGTTATTATCTGCTTGTGGTGGTGAATGCACTGACCGGCTATAAGGAAAGGCCAAACAAGAACACGGTTGCAAAAACCGTGCCCTTAAATATTGAATCTCTATTCAGAACACTTTCTTAAATGGTTTCACTGAAACGTGTTCATAGACACCTGCCGCTACGTACGGGTCAGCATCGGCCCAGGCTGAGCTGCTTCCAGCGATTCAAATTCAGCAATAACGGTTGAGCCAGTAAATCCCGCAGCCCCTGGATCGTTACTGTCTACCGCTGGCATTGGACCAGCTGTCAACAAACGACCTTCATCATGCAGTAACTGTAAACGTGCTAAATGTGCCGGACGAACGGAAAGGCGTTTTTCGAGGCTATCAGCTTTGTCTTGAGCGTAAATAACATACAACACGGGCACAACTCCTTGTTCGGGAAAGTTGTAAAGTACGTTATTTGAAAGGGCGAAGATCTGCAACGGAAAGATAATGTCTTTGTTAAGACCATGCATAAAGTAAGGTCAATTACGCCAAAAATGACATTTTCACTGATCCTGATCGTCTTGCCTTATTGAATATGATTGCTATTTGCATTTAAAATCGAGACCTGGTTTTTCTACTGAAATGATTATGACTTCAATGACCCTTGATTTACCTCGCCGCTTCCCCTGGCCGACGTTACTTTCGGTCTGCATTCATGGTGCTGTTGTGGCGGGTCTGCTCTATACCTCGGTACATCAGGTTATTGAACTACCTGCGCCTGCGCAGCCGATTTCTGTCACGATGGTTGCGCCTGCTGATCTCGAACCGCCACAAGCCGTTCAGCCGCCACCAGAGCCGGTGGTAGAGCCAGAACCGGAACCTGAGCCGATCCCTGAACCGCCAAAAGAAGCACCGGTGGTCATTGAAAAGCCGAAGCCGAAACCTAAGCCAAAACCGAAGCCGGTGAAAAAGGTACAGGAGCAGCCAAAACGCGATGTCAAACCCGTAGAGTCGCGTCCGGCATCACCGTTTGAAAATACGGCACCGGCACGCCCGACATCAAGTACAGCAACGGCTGCAACCAGCAAGCCGGTTACCAGTGTGGCTTCAGGACCACGCGCATTAAGCCGTAATCAGCCGCAGTATCCGGCACGAGCACAGGCATTGCGCATTGAAGGGCAGGTTAAAGTTAAATTTAACGTCACGCCGGATGGTCGCGTGGATAACGTACAAATCCTCTCAGCCAAGCCTGCGAACATGTTTGAGCGTGAGGTGAAAAATGCGATGCGCAGATGGCGTTATGAGCCGGGTAAGCCAGGCAGTGGGATTGTGGTGAATATCCTGTTTAAAATTAACGGCACCACCGAAATTCAGTAAGCAGAAAGTCAAAAGCCTCCGACCGGAGGCTTTTGACTATTACTCAACAGGTAAGGCGCGAGGTTTTCCTTCAGGATCAACCGCGACATACTTAAATAATGCTTCTGTCGCTTTATAGCGTTGCCCGATTGGTTCAGACGCTACTTTTTTCACCCACACTTCAATATTAATGCTGACCGATGTCGTCCCTTTCTGGACACAGCGTGCATAGCAGCACACCACATCGCCGACCGCAACCGGCCGTAAGAAAGTCATTCCTTCAACCCGCACAGTCACTACGCGACCGTGGGCAATTTCTTTTGCCAGAATAGCGCCGCCAATATCCATTTGTGACATTAACCAACCACCAAAGATGTCACCATTGGCATTGGTATCGGCGGGCATGGCTAAAGTACGTAAAACAAGATCGCCCTGAGGGACGTTATGTGTTGTAGACATGGTAAAACCGACTTAAAAGAAAATCACAGGCGCGATGCTACTATGATTTTCCTGAGGAGAACAGAGGAGATACAGCGCCAGCCCCGAAGGACTGGCAGTCTGGTTAGGATTTATCTTCCTGCGGCATGTGGCGGTAGATATAGATACCGCTTAACAATGTGAAGATTAAGGTAAGGGCGGTCAGGCCAAAGACTTTAAAGTTGACCCAAATATTTTGCGGCAGCCAGAATGCGATGTAGATGTTTGCCAGACCGCAAAGGATAAAGAAAACAGCCCAGGCCAGATTCAGCTTCGACCATACCGGTTGCGGCAGCGTGAGTTCTTTACCCAGCATCCGCTGAATTAGCGGCTTTTTCATCACCCATTGGCTGACTAACAGGGCTCCCGCAAATAGAGCATAAATGACTGTAACCTTCCATTTAATAAACTCATCATTGTGGAAGAACAGCGTCAAGCCACCGAAGACGACCACCAGAACAAAAGTGATCAGGCCATCTTCTCAACCTTACGAAAGCGAACCCAGCTATAGATAAGCACAATCGCCGTGGCGACGATCAGCGCCGCAGTAGCCGCATAGATGTCATAAATCTTGTAAAACGCGAAAAAGACAACCAGCGGTAAAAAATCAAGAAACTGCTTCATTTTACGATTCCGTAATCAAATGCTTAAGGTTATTGGCGAATCAACATATACAGGCGGAACAGATAGATGAGCAATATGGCTGAAATCAGGTTGCTCAAGGTGTTCGCCAGTACGGCACCAATTTCCGGGGTTAATGCGGCAAAAGAAGAGGCAAAAAGCAGCAACAGTGTTTTTGCCAGCAACCAGCTCAGTACTGCGGGTGCCACCAGACGCATATTCGCCCAAGTCAGCCGCATACTGCTACGCATCGAGGCAAAAACGCCCATTTTGTCCTGTACCAACATCACCGGTGCCAGGGCCAGTAAAATGGCATGATAATTCCCGGAACGACCACCAGCATGATGCCAATCTGTACTAAAAGGTAGTCAGAAAAATCAGAATAAATAACTTTGGCAATATCGGCGCACTGGCACCAATAGCTCGCAGCGCACTGACTCTCTGACCCGCAGACACCAGCTGGATAATTAATATTACGCCTCCGGCGAGAATGGCGTTACCGATTAATCCTGAAAAAGTGGACGCCGCTGAAGCCTGCAGCAAAATTTGTTGCTGTTCCGGTGACATATTCTGAACCAGGTCGAACAACCCACTACTGCCGCTAACGGGCACGCCGTCATTGAGCTGCGCAAGCTGTGCATCACTGGGTGAGAAAACATGCCCTAACACCACTGTGATAAACGCACATAGCAACGATACCAACAGAATGGTCATAAATTGATTACGGAAGAAATTTCCGGTGTCACGGTATACGGACTGCGCCGTGATAGACATGCACTCTCCTTGAGTTTTATGCAGGTGTTAATTAGCGGGCAATTGTACCTGGTTAAGCCTCGGGTGGCAGCATCAGGTCTTGTATGGAAAAGCATATCTTTGTAAAGCGGAGGTAATTGCTGGCCTTCAGGCATGGGCAAATCGCGGCAAGTGGCGACCGAGTTAATATTTGCGTAGCGAAAATATTTAAAAATTGATTTAAATCACATTAACCAGGATTCTCAATGCAACTTCTAAATTAATCCAGATCAATAAAGGGTGAATTATCATATGTAATGTGATCTATGTAGGATCATTTGTTACTCCAATGTAGGTATATTCGTCACGTTTTATAACCATAACGACGGAGCGGATATGAAAAAGTTAACAGTGGCGGCTTTGGCAGTAACAACTCTTCTCTCTGGCAGTGCCCATGCGCATGAAGCAGGCGAATTTTTTATGCGTGCAGGTTCTGCAACCGTACGTCCAACAGAAGGTGCTGGTGGTACGTTAGGAAGTCTGGGTGGATTCAGCGTGACCAATAACACGCAACTGGGCCTGACGTTTACTTATATGGCGACCGACAACATTGGTGTGGAATTACTGGCAGCGACGCCATTCCGCCATAAAATCGGCACCCGGGCGACCGGCGATATTGCAACCGTTCATCATCTGCCGCCAACACTGATGGCGCAGTGGTATTTTGGTGATGCCAGCAGCAAATTCCGTCCTTATGTTGGGGCAGGTATTAACTACACTACCTTCTTTGATAATGGATTTAACGATCATGGCAAAGAGGCGGGGCTTTCCGATCTCAGTCTGAAAGATTCCTGGGGAGCTGCCGGGCAGGTGGGGGTTGATTATCTGATTAACCGTGACTGGTTGGTTAACATGTCAGTGTGGTACATGGATATCGACACCACCGCCAATTATAAACTGGGCGGTGCACAGCAACATGATAGCGTACGCCTCGATCCGTGGGTGTTTATGTTCTCAGCAGGATATCGTTTTTAATTCCGCACAAAAACGACCCCGTAATATACGGGGTCAATAAGGACATGGCATAAAGGGTATTATTTCTTCGCTTCTACGCCATCAGTTTCAGAGCGAATTAAAAATTTCTCAGTTGTTTGCGGAATATGCTGAATCAGCCAGTCGGCCATTTGCTTTTCCTCATTTAAAATCGCTTCGATGGTTGGAATTGAAGCTGTATCACCGGCATTTTTTGCTGCTGCTAATAGTGAGGTGTAACAGGCGATTTCAAATTGCTCGAAGACATATCCGCTAATAGAGCCTTTGACTATTTCATCAGAAGGGAATATACCACCGATTGACTGCCCAAGCGCAGCCATTTTACTCATGGATCTTAATGATCATGAACGTGAAATGATCATTACGATCAAGAATAGTTTCCAGTTGAACAATCTGGTTTTTGGTTTCACTAAGATGTTGTTCAATACGAGCGCGTAGTTCAGGATAATTATCTATACGGCTGGCCATGGATTCAAGCATAGATTCGGCTTGCTTTTCCATTGCGTGGGCGTCACGTAACCAGTCATGATAATGTTCAATACGATTCATGAAAATGTCCTCTTTATAAAATGACTAAAAGTTAAAGTTCATATTTCAGGCTTTATTTTCGGCTTTCTTATTTACGTTATTAAGGGCCAGATCAGTCAGTTTGATGTCGGTGGCCTTTTCTTCTTCCAACGTTTCTTTCAGAAGCTTCGCTGCTTTACGGTAACCTAATTGTTCAACCAGCGTCGCTAAAGTCCCATAACTGGCAATCTCATAGTGCTCGACTTTCTGTGCAGCGGCAATCAGTGCGGCATCACGCACTTCGTTTTTCTCGGTGCTTTCGATGACCTCATTAGCTTCTTCAATGAGACCTTCCATTGCCACACATTTCATGCGCTTAATTTTCAGGTTTGATTCAGATTCCACAACTTGATCAATTCGTTCAATCTGTCCATGAGTTTCCTCGAGGTGCGCATGAAAAGCCTGACTTAATTTTTCGTTTGATGTTGCTCTTGCGAGTTTTGCCAGTGCCGGGTTAATTGTTTTTCTGCGCTGTAGGTATCTGAAAGCAGGTGAATAAATACATCTTCAATGGTCTTCATATTCATATTTTTCTCCAGTGGAATCACTGCGAGCCATACGGCCCGCAGATGCAATTATCTTTATCAGCTGATATTAATAATTAACGGTGAATCAGGATTTGCCTGATTTATTACCACCGCTTTGTTGACCGCCTTTTTTACCCGCTTCAGATGCGCGTTGCGGATCATTTTTAAAATTACCGCCGCTATGCTGACCGCCTTTACGGCCTGCGTCGGATGCCTTCTCACGGTCTTCGGCGAAATTTCCTGAACCACCACGATGTTCGGCCATGTTATTTCTCCCGTTGCGTTGCATTGTTTCATTAATATGAGTGTTGTGTGTCGACACTCATTAAAATTAGTCGCTAATGAGAATTAGTCAAATTAAGCGTAACGAGAAGAAAGTGGGAAAATATATTATGAGGAACGTTCTGGATATATTAACAATTGCCTGAGGAATAAGTGACTTAGAGAAAATTATTTATTTTACTGGTGTTATGTTGCGGGATTAATTTGTTTGATTATATTACTGTTGGGCGGAAAAATGACGTAAGTTGACGTTCGACCGGGGTAAGCAAAACGGTAAAAAGATAAATATTAAATGAATTTAGGATTTTTCCGGCTTCATTAAAGAAAGTTAAAATGCCGCCAGCGGAACTGGCGGCTGGGGGATTAACTGCGCGTCGCCGCTTTCATCGGTTGTACAAAAGCTTTCAGTGCCGCCAGCATTTTCTCTGGCTCATTAATATGTTGCTCGATGATTTTAACAATGGCCGAACCAGAAATCGCGCCCGCAGCTCCTGCATCAATCGCTGCTTTTACCTGATCCGGGGCGGAAATACCAAACCCCTGCAATGGAGGTGCAGCGTTGTACTCTTTCAGCTTCGCAACCAGATGATTGAGGGGTAACGCGGCGCGGTTTTCTGCGCCGGTCACGCCCGCTCGTGACAGCAAATAGGTGTAACCACGACCGTAAGAGGCTATCTGGCGCAGCAGGTCGTCATCGGCATTTGGCGGGCAGATGAAGATAGGTGCGACATTATGGCGCAACGCGGCCTGGCGGAAGGGCGCGGACTCTTCAATTGGCACATCGGCAACCAGCACCGAATCGACGCCGACTTTCTCGCACTGGGCATAAAACTCATCAATGCCTTTGTTAAACACCAGATTGGCATACATCAACAGGCCAATGGGAATGGTCGGGTGTTTCTGGCGAATCAGTGCCAGCATTTCAAAACATTGTGCCGGAGTCACACCTGCCGCAAAGGCGCGCAGAGTGGCGTTTTGAATCGTCGGGCCATCTGCCAGTGGGTCGGAGAAGGGGATGCCTAACTCCAGCGCGTCAGCACCGGCTTCAATTAGCGTATCGATAATTTTCAATGACTGCTCAATGCCCGGATCCCCGAGCGTGACGAAAGGAACGAATGCGCCTTCTTTGCGCTCCTTCAACTGGGCAAACAGAGATTCGTAGCGTTCCATCAGATTTCCCCTCGTGCTTTCAAAATATCGTGAACGGTGAAGATGTCTTTATCGCCGCGACCGGAAAGGTTAACCACCAGTAGCTGCTCTTTATCCGGGTTTTCGCGCATCATTTTCAACGCATGGGCCAGGGCGTGGGAGGATTCCAGCGCCGGGATGATCCTTCGTGCAGGCACAGCGTTTTGAAGGCTTCAAGGCTTCATTCATCGGTAATAGACACGTAATCAGCGCGTCCAGTGCTGTTAAGATACGCGTGTTGTGGGCCGACAGACGGGAAATCCAGTCCGGCGGAGATGGAGTAAGATTCTTCAATCTGCCCGTCTTCGGTTTGCATCATCGGCGCTTTCATACCGAAATAGATACCCACGCGACCATGTTTTAGCGGTGCGCCGTGCTCGCCAGTTTCGATACCGTGACCACCTGGCTCCACACCAATCAGGCCGACGTTGGTTTCATTGATGAAATCAGCAAACATGCCGATGGCATTCGAACCGCCGCCAACACAGGCGATAACGGCATCCGGCAGGCGACCTTCTCTTTCCAGAATCTGCGCTTTGGTTTCTTCGCCAATCATCCGCTGAAACTCACGCACAATGGTCGGATAAGGATGCGGGCCAGCTGCGGTGCCCAGCATATAGTGCGCGGTTTCGTAACTACCGGACCAGTCGCGCAGCGCCTCGTTACAGGCATCTTTCAGCGTCGCGGAACCGCTATGCACCGGGATCACTTCCGCACCCATTAAGCGCATACGAAAAACGTTAGGCGACTGGCGTTCAACGTCTTTGGCACCCATATAAATACGGCATTTCAGGCCGAGCAGGGCGCTGGCAAGGGCCGACGCCACGCCATGCTGACCGGCACCGGTTTCGGCGATGATTTCGGTTTTACCCATCCGCTTCGCCAGCAACGCCTGCCCCAGCACCTGGTTAGTTTTATGCGCGCCGCCGTGCAGCAAATCTTCACGCTTGAGATACAGCGTGGTGTTCGTCCCGGCTGTAATGTTCTGGCATTTGGTCAGCGCGGTTGGACGCCCGGCATAGTTTTTCAGAAGGTCGTTGAACTGAGCCTGAAATTCAGGATCTTTTTGCGCACTGACAAAAGCTTCTTCCAGCTGGCGCAGAGCAGGCATCAGGATTTGTGGCACGTACATGCCGCCAAACTCACCAAAATAGGGGTTAAGTAATGTTGTCATTGTTCCTTTCCTTAATATGCGCGCAGCGTCTGGAAAACCGAGCCAAAAGACGTGCGTCTTTGATGCCCGGTTGCGACTCTACAGCAGAATTAAAATCAAGTCCGGCGCAGCCGGTTTGTGCCGCTTCCACGCAGTTATCTGCGCCTAAGCCCCCCGCCAGCAGAACGTTGCCAAGCGATTGACCATTTAATAGTGACCAGTCAAAACGTTGCCCGCTTCCACCCTGGCCGTTGTCTAAAACATATTTATCAACGTGCTGAAACTCGCGGGCGGGCAGGGTTTCACCGACGCTTAATGCTTTCCAGATGGCAACATGTGCTGGCAGAGCTTCACGCAGCGTATCGATATACAGCTGTTCTTCATTACCATGCAGTTGCACTGCCGCCAGCGATAACACCTTAGCTTTGTCCACCACATCGGCAATATCGTGATTGCGGAACACGCCAACATACTGCAACGGTGCCGCAGCCATCACTTCCTGCGCCTGTTCAACGTTGACGCAACGCGGTGATGTCGCAACAAAAATCAACCCACCGTAAATCGCGCCCGCGTCATAAGCTGCTTTAGCATCTTGCCCACGCGTCAGGCCACATACTTTATTCTCACCCAGCAACACCCGGCGCACGGCGGCGTGCAAATCGTCATGGGCCATCAACGCCGAACCAATCAGAAAACCGTTAGCGAAGTGGCTTAACTCGCGCACCTGAGCGTAAGTATTGATGCCGGATTCGCTGATTACCGTCACGTTGTGCCCCAGTTTCGGCGCAAGCTCGCGGGTACGGTTGAGATCAATCGACAAATCACGCAGATCGCGGTTGTTGATGCCAACGACCTTTGCCCCCAATGCAATGGCACGCTCCAGTTCCTCTTCATTACTGACTTCGGTCAGCACACCCATCTCCAGACTGTGGGCGACGGCGGCAAGCTGGCGATATTGTTCGTCATCCAGTACTGAAAGCATTAATAAGCAGGCATCAGCCTGGTAATAGCGCGCCAGATAGATCTGGTAAGGATCGATAATGAAGTCTTTACATAAAATCGGCTGCGGGGCGATTTGGCTGACGATGGGGAGGAAATCAAAGCTCCCCTGAAAATATTTCTCATCAGTCAGCACCGAAATTGCCGAAGCGTAATGTTTATAAATGGCGGCAATGCGTGCTGGATCGAAATCATCACGGATCACGCCTTTTGACGGCGACGCTTTCTTGCACTCCAGAATAAACGCCGTGCGCGCACCCTGTAGCGCATCATAAAAATGTCGCGTGCTCGGCTGAACCTCATTCTGAAAACTGGCCAGCGGTTGCTGCTGTTTGCGGGCTTCTACCCAAATCGCCTTGTCTGCGACGATTTTCGCTAAAACGGTTTGCATCATTTACCTCGTGCCGCCAGTGCGGTAACTCTGTCGTAAGCGGAACCACTGCGCAGTACCTCAAGAACGGTTTGCGCATTGGCTTGCAGATCTTCATGGCCATGCAGGCGCATTAACATGGCGACGTTCGCAGCGACGGCTGCTTCATGGGCGGCGTCGCCTTTACCTTGTAACAAACGTGTTAAAATGTCACGGTTTTCTTCCGGTGTTCCGCCTGCCAGTTGCTCCTGGTGGTAGGGTGTCAGGCCAAAATCTTCTGCAGTTAGCTGATAGCTCTTAATTTCACCGTCATGCAGTTCGGCAACGATTGTCGGCGCGTGTAATGAAACTTCATCCATCCCGCCGCTGTGCACCACCGCCGCGCGTTGATACCCCAGCACGCGCAAGGTTTCGGCAATCGGCAACACCAGTTCCGGACTATAAACACCAATTAACGCCAGCGGCGGATGCGCCGGGTTAATCAACGGCCCCAGCACATTGAACAGGGTGCGGGTTTTCAGTTGCTGGCGAACCGGCATCGCGTGGCGGAATCCGGTGTGATACTTCGGCGCAAAGAGGAAACAAACACCTAACTCATCCAGCGCCTGGCGCGATTTATCGGCGTTCATATCAAGATTAATACCGAACGCCGCCAGCAGATCGGACGAACCAGATTTACTGGAGACGCTACGGTTGCCGTGTTTCGCCACTTTCAGCCCACAGGCCGCGGCGACAAACGCACTGGCGGTAGAAATATTGATACTGTTGCTGCCGTCACCGCCAGTACCGACGATATCAGCAAACAGATAATCCGGGCGCGGGAACGGCGCTGCGTTTTCCAGTAGCGCGGTTGCTGCCCCGGCGATCTCGTTCGGGTGCTCACCGCGAATTTTCATGCTCACCAGCGCCGCCGCCAGTTGTTCCGGCTTCAGCTCGCCACGCACCACCGCTGAAAACAGCTGGTGGCTTTCTTGTTGGCTAAGCGTCTGCGCCTGATACAGTTTTTCCAGAATCGGTTGCAGCGTGTTGGCTGGCTCTAGTTTCTGCTGCGCCCAGGCCAGCGTTTGTTCCAGCAGGCGAGCGCCTGGGTGGTGAGAATGGATTCCGGATGGAACTGGAATCCACAAACGCGATCCGCATCGTGACGTACTGCCATCACCATGCCATTAAAATGGGCGTTGATGGTTAAACCGGCCGGAATGTTACTGCCAACCAGCGAGTGATAACGCGCCACCGGCAGCGGGTTTGTTAATCCGGCAAACATCGCCTGACCGTCATGTTCAATGCTCGACGCTTTACCGTGAAGAATTTCGCCCGCCTGACCGACATAGCCCCCGTAAGCTTCGACAATCGCCTGATGTCCGAGGCAAATGCCAATAATTGGCAGCTTGCCACGCAAGCGGGTGAGGAGTTCCGGCATACAACCGGCTTCGCTCGGCACACCGGGGCCAGGAGAAAGCATCAGTACCGGATTGCTCATCGTCGCCAGGCGTTCAATTAAGTCTGCGCCGGAATATGGTTGCGGTAAATCACCACATTATGCCCATGCTGCGCAACTGATCTGCCAGGTTGTACGTAAAAGAGTCGATATTATCGAGCAGCAGAATGTCAGCCATCAGAAAGTCTCCTGTGCATGATGCGCGGTGGCAATAGCGCGCAGTACAGCGCGGGCTTTATTACGGGTTTCGTCGGCTTCCGACTGCGGAACAGAATCAAGGACTACGCCAGCACCGGCTTGCACGGTGGCGATACCGTTTTCCACCAGCGCCGAGCGGATCACAATGCAGGTGTCGAGATCGCCATGCGCGGTGAAATAACCTACCGCGCCGCCGTAGCTGCCGCGGCGACGACCTTCCGCCTCGGCAATTAACTGCATAGCGCGTACTTTCGGCGCACCACTTAACGTTCCCATATTCATACAGGCGCGGTAAGCGTGCAGGGCGTCGAGATCGTGGCGCAGCTCACCGACCACGCGGGAGACCAAGTGCATCACGTAAGAGTAACGGTCAACTTTGGTGAGATCGGCGACGTAGCGGCTGCCGGGGGTGCAAATGCGTGCCAGATCATTACGGGCGAGATCCACCAGCATCAGATGTTCAGAAAGCTCTTTATGATCGGTACGCATTTCCAGTTCGATGCGGCTGTCGAGGTCTCTGTCCAGTGAACCATCGGCACGACGACCGCGCGGTCGTGTTCCGGCAATCGGGTAGATCTCAATCTGGCGGCTGGTGGCGTCATACTTGAGCGAACTTTCCGGCGACGCGCCAAACAGGGTGAAATCATTATCCTGCATAAAAAACATGTACGGGCTGGGATTACTCTTTTTCAGCACGTAATAGGCCGCCAGCGGTGACGGGCAGGCAGAGAGAAACGGCGAGATGGCACCACCTGGAAAATTTCTCCGGCGCGAATCGCTTTTTGCAACAAACGCACTACGCCACCGAACTCTTCATCGCTCTGGTTACATTCACAACGCATATGCGGCACGGAAACCACCGGCAGCGGTGGCGTGGTTTCGGTCAGTTGCTGGCGAAGATCGTTCAGGCGAGCAGTGAGACGTTGTTTTTCTTCTTCATTCGGAGCAAACAGGCTGGCCTGAATGCGGGTGCTTTTTTCTGATGGTCAATCACCATCAGCGTTTCAGCGAGATAAAAACAGAAATCAGGACAGTTATTTTCCGCTGACAATTGCGGTAAATCTTCAAACCCCGCCACAAGGTCATAAGAGAACAGGCCGCCGAAGAACATTGCTTCTCGTTCTTCCTTCGGTACATTCAGCATATTCTGCAATAAGCGGAAAGCGTCAAAAACCGAAAGGGAGCATAAGCGAGCGTCTTCATCCAGCAGTGGACTGACAGGGGGGAAGCGCAGCACACGGCAGTTTGGTAATTGTTCATTTTCCATACCCGCAGGCAGGGCGTTATCCAGTAGTGTCAGCAGGCTTCGCCGTTGCCGGAAAGTGCCTGGATTGTGACAGTGTCACCTAAAGCTGTAATGCGCAGCGCACTGTCTACCAGCAGCAGGCTTTTTAAATCATCTTTGCTGTCGATATCTGCGGATTCCAGCAGCAGCGTTGCCGGACGATCCCCACACAACTGGTGAAAAAGCGCGGTGGGATTGTCGCGATAAGCGCCTTCGCAGGTTAGCAGTTCGAGAGTCGGTTTTTGTGTTTGCATTGTTATTCTCTAATTTTGTTCAAAAAAAAGCCCGCTCATTAGGCGGGCTGGGTATCTGATTGCTTTACGCATGGTGAATACACTGCCCGTTTCAGGAAGTGCGCCACCAACCTTTCAGTACGAAAATTGCTTTCATTGTCGATACCCTTTTTACGTGAACTTGCGTACTAGTTAACTAGTTCGATGATTAATTGTCAACAGCTCATTTCAGAATATTTGCCAGAACCGTTATGATGTCGGCGCAAAAAACATTATCCAGAACGGGAGTGCGCCTTGAGCGACACGAATTATGCAGTGATTTACGACCTGCACAGCCATACCACAGCTTCCGATGGCTGCCTGACGCCAGAAGCATTGGTGCACCGTGCAGTCGAGATGCGCGTCGGCACCCTGGCGATCACCGACCATGACACCACAGCTGCAATCGCGCCAGCAAGAGAGGAAATTTCACGTTCGGGACTGGCGTTGAATCTTATTCCCGGCGTGGAAATTTCCACGGTCTGGGAAAATCATGAAATTCATATTGTCGGGCTGAATATTGATATTACTCATCCGCTAATGTGTGAGTTCCTCGCGCAGCAGACAGAACGGCGCAATCAGCGGGCGCAGCTGATTGCCGAAAGACTTGAAAAAGCGCAAATACCTGGGGCGCTGGAAGGCGCACAACGACTGGCGCAGGGCGGCGCAGTGACGCGCGGTCATTTTGCGCGTTTCCTTGTTGAGTGCGGCAAAGCCAGTTCAATGGCGGATGTCTTTAAAAAGTATCTGGCGCGCGGGAAAACCGGATACGTTCCGCCACAGTGGTGTACAATAGAACAAGCTATTGATGTCATTCATCATTCTGGCGGTAAGGCGGTGCTAGCTCATCCTGGGCGGTACAATCTTAGTGCTAAATGGCTGAAAGATTGGTTGCGCATTTTGCCGAACACCACGGTGACGCGATGGAAGTCGCGCAGTGCCAGCAATCGCCCAATGAACGTACCCAGCTGGCGGCCCTTGCGCGTCAGCATCATTTATGGGCATCACAAGGATCTGATTTTCATCAGCCATGCCCGTGGATCGAACTGGGTCGTAAACTCTGGCTGCCCGCAGGCGTTGAAGGCGTCTGGCAGCTATGGGAACAGCCGCAGAACACCACAGAGAGGGAATTATGAGCCAGTTTTTTTATATTCATCCTGATAACCCACAGCAACGTCTGATCAACCAGGCGGTGGAGATCGTGCGTAAAGGCGGGGTGATTGTTTATCCAACTGATTCCGGCTATGCGCTCGGCTGTAAAATTGAAGATAAAAACGCGATGGAGCGTATTTGTCGTATTCGCCAGCTGCCGGACGGTCACAACTTTACCCTGATGTGTCGCGATCTTTCTGAACTCTCGACCTATTCATTTGTTGATAACGTTGCGTTTCGTTTAATGAAAAACAACACGCCGGGCAACTATACCTTCATCTTGAAGGGGACGAAGGAAGTGCCACGCCGTCTGTTGCAGGAAAAACGCAAAACCATCGGTATGCGTGTGCCTTCTAACCCGATTGCGCAGGCGTTGCTTGAAGCACTGGGCGAACCGATGCTTTCCACTTCGCTAATGCTGCCAGGCAGCGAATTTACCGAATCCGATCCCGAAGAAATTAAAGACCGTCTGGAAAAACAGGTGGATTTGATTATCCATGGCGGCTATCTCGGACAGAAACCGACAACGGTTATTGATCTTACCGATGATACGCCGGTCGTGGTGCGTGAAGGCGTAGGTGATGTGAAGCCTTTCTTATAAGTGCGTAACTCTGTATACTACGCGGCCTTAAAATGGCGCTATACGGCGCCATTGATTCTCCTGTTCGACGCCTGTGAAGGCGACACCAAAAGGAAGCTCTATGAGCGAAAAATTACAGAAAGTGCTGGCCCGCGCTGGCCACGGCTCCCGCCGTGAAATCGAATCTATTATTGAAGCCGGTCGTGTGAGTGTTGATGGCAAAATTGCTAAACTCGGCGATCGCGTTGAAGTTACCCCTGGGCTGAAAATTCGTATCGATGGTCATCTGATTTCGGTACGTGAGTCCGCTGAACAAATTTGTCGCGTTCTGGCCTATTACAAACCGGAAGGTGAGTTGTGTACCCGTAACGATCCGGAAGGGCGTCCGACGGTGTTTGACCGTCTGCCAAAGCTGCGTGGCGCACGCTGGATTGCCGTAGGTCGTCTGGACGTTAACACCTGTGGTCTGCTGCTGTTCACCACCGATGGTGAACTGGCAAACCGTTTAATGCATCCAAGCCGTGAAGTTGAACGTGAATACGCCGTGCGTGTATTTGGTCAGGTTGACGACGCGAAACTGCGTGATTTGAGTCGTGGCGTGCAACTGGAAGATGGTCCGGCAGCTTTTAAAACCATTAAGTTCAGCGGCGGCGAAGGATCAACCAGTGTACAACGTGACTCTGACCGAAGGCCGTAACCGTGAAGTTCGTCGTCTGTGGGAAGCGGTTGGTGTGCAGGTGAGCCGCCTGATCCGTGTTCGTTACGGTGATATCCCACTGCCAAAAGGTCTGCCACGCGGTGGCTGGACGGAGCTGGACCTCGCCCAGACTAACTATCTGCGCGAACTGGTGGAGCTTCCGCCAGAAACCAGCTCTAAAGTCGCTGTAGAAAAAGACCGTCGTCGCATGAAGGCTAATCAGATTCGTCGTGCGGTGAAACGTCACAGTCAGGTGAGCGGCGGTCGTCGTTCTGGCGGGCGTAATAACGGTTAATCAAAGTATGCCGGACGTCATATCCGGCATTTTTACAGATTAATAATCAATCCCTATTTGCGCCTTAACACCGGCATCAAACGCATGTTTGATGGGGCGCAGCTCACTTACCGTATCCGCCAGTTCAAGAATATCCCGATGACAGCCTCGACCCGTGATAATCACCGTCTGTTGATGTGGACGTTCATTTAACGCCTGCACCACTTCTTCCAGTGGCAAATAGTCATACGCCACCATATACGTCAGTTCATCAAGCAAAACCATATCCAGTGAGGAATCAGCAAGCATCCGCTTTGCATGTTGCCAGACTTCGCGGCAGGCGGCGGTATCAGACTCGCGGTTTTGTGTATCCCAGGTAAAGCCCGTTGCCATCACCTGAAACTCAACGCCATGTGGTCCAGCAGATTGCGTTCGCTAGTAGCAGGTGCCTTTAATAAACTGCACGACGCCCACTTTTTTTCCGTGACCAACTGCGCGTGTTGCCGTACCAAATGCCGCGGTGGTTTTGCCTTTTCCATTGCCGGTAAAGACGATGATAATACCGCGTTCATCCTGGGCCTGGGCCACACGAGCATCTACTTTTTCTTTCACTCGCTGCTGACGCTGTTGGTAGCGTTCATCACTCATTGGGAAATTCCTGGTTTACGGCCCGGTTGGGCGTCAAAGGTCATGCCGGTTTTACGGCGGCTGTCATCGCCCATCAGCCAGAGGTAGAGCGGCATGATATCAGCGGGTGTTTTAAGTTTCTGTGGATCTTCGGTCGGGAAGGCGCTGGCACGCATTGCGGTGCGCGTACCGCCTGGGTTAATGCAGTTGACGCGCAGGCGCTGCTGATATTCTCGGCCAGTACCTGCATCATCCTTCGGTGGCAAATTTCGACGCTGCATATGCGCCCCAGTTGGCTCGTCCCTGACGTCCAACGCTTGATGAAGTAAAGACCAGTGAACCGGCGTCCGATTTGAGTAATAAAGGAAGCAGTGCCTGGGTGAGCATAAAGGTGGCATTAACGTTGACCTGTATGACGTCCTGCCAGACCTGTGGATTTTGTTCGCTCATTGGGCAAACATCGCCGAGCAATCCGGCATTATGCAAAACACCATCCAGACGCGGATAATTAACGGTAATGCGCTGTGCCAGTTGTTGGCAATCTTCGGACGTGCAGGTTAGCAAATCGAGAATAAACCACTGTGGCTGACGTCCAGTTTCTTCGTTTATATGGCTGGCTACCTGACGTAATTTTTCTTCATTACGGGCCAACAGAATCACTGTCGCACCATAGCGTGCATACGTCATCGCGGCTTCACGGCCAATCCCATCGCTGGCTCCCGTCACCAGGATAATGCGATCATTGAGTAAATCTTGTTTTGGCTGGTAATGCATGGCTACTCCTCAACGACGTTGTCTGTCGCGCTGCCAGTGTACTTTATGACTTTGGGGCTTTATGCCTGAAACAGAAGGGCATTTCAATCAGCCTGGGGCGATAACACCGCAAAATGGATACTTTGTCATACTTTCGCTGCAATAACATCTCTGCGAGACGGCTTAACATGCCTGTTGTAAACTGTGAGCCAAAGCGTTGTTTAACCAAGGTGGGGACTCGTGGAATTGTTGTCTGAATATGGTTTGTTTTTGGCGAAAATCGTTACCGTTGTGCTAGCGATTGCGGCGATTGCCGCCATTATTGTCAATGTTGCTCAACGTAATAAACGCCAGCGTGGCGAGTTACGGGTCAACAATCTCAGCGAACAGTATAAGGAGATGAAAGAAGAACTGGCCGCGGCGCTGATGGACTCACATCAGCAAAAAACAGTGGCACAAAGCGCAGAAGAAAAAGCACAAGCAAGAAGCGAAAGCAGCAAAAGCGAAAGCCAAACTGGGCGAGGTGGCAACTGACAGTAAACCTCGCGTCTGGGTGCTGGATTTTAAAGGCAGCATGGACGCCCATGAAGTGAACTCGCTACGTGAAGAGATAACGGCGGTACTCGCAGCATTCAAACCGCAGGATCAGGTTGTGCTCCGTCTGGAAAGCCTGGTGGCATGGTGCATGGTTACGGGTTGGCGGCTTCGCAGCTGCAGCGTCTGCGTGATAAAACATTCCTTTAACTGTTACGGTAGACAAAGTCGCTGCCAGCGGCGGTTACATGATGGCCTGTGTGGCGGACAAA